>JADMIO011398583.1_pt1 | contig 92086 bp, 105 predicted proteins | sample 8958161 | NCBI WGS metagenome assembly JADMIO01 (sample SAMN16585339, study PRJNA669376) | soil metagenome | isolation source: Crop rotation soil | place: USA: Cullars Rotation, Alabama | collected 2011
CCGCGACTTCAAGTCACGTGAATTCCAAGCTTCGGATCCCACTGTGCTGGAAAGGGTGAGGGCTATTTCTGGTCAATGCAAGTGGGAGACTATGTCTTCAAAGTTGTAAAGGAAAGTAACGGTACCGTGCTTGGTAACATGTTTGTCACTGTAGATGGCACAAAAAATAACTTTGACATGACAATTCAAAATCACATCTCTGCAACAAAGCCGGTCCTGAACTAAATAGTGTGATATGAAAAATACTATATACAAGAAACTTGAGGTTGTTGAAACTGATCTGGATGATCTTGATAAATTTGAATTCGAAGAACATGATGACTTGAGAGAATTCTTTGAAGACTCTGATACAAAGGATCTCTTACTGTAATAAATTTCAAAATATAAAAAGAGAATTTGGATTTAGTTCTAAAAACAAGTTGTTTTATTTAAAATTCAATCTTGTCTTTCTCAGTAAGAAGGAATTTCTTTGATTTTCTTACTCCTTTTAGATCAAACCAGCTTATCTTCAGCATTACTTTCTTACCTTTGATCTCATCAATTGTTATCTTGTCAGCTATTTTTACAAGCTCACCTAGTGTTTGATTTGACATTTTTTACTTGATTTTATTTTTCAATTTGATTCTTGGGACGAAATTTTATACACATGTTGTTCAAAAAATTCCACGCTGTGATATTTTTCTAGAAAATACATGATCTCACATGATCGATTAAGCTAATGTTATGATAAATCAGCTATGTTGTTGAGTATGTGTAATATGCAAAAATCACTCTGATACTATTTATGCTCCAGACATCCCAGTTAGATAGAAACACCGAAACTACATGTGTAATGATTAACTGTGAATCAGGCTCTGAGGGAAGGATCATTGACGAAATCCGTGAGATACATGGTGTAAAAGAATGTGTTAGAACAACAGGACCCCATGATATTCTGGCTATTATAGAGTCTCGTACTGTAGAATCACTCAAGGAAATAATTGAAAACAAGATTCGTAAGATTCCGAACGTTCATGCGACTACAACCCTTGTCATAGCAACCAGATTCTAAGAATACGTTCTATTGTGGTATGGCAAAACAAAACTACTTGTGCTAGTGTGTATTGTCTTATGCCATGAAGGCAATGAGTTATAAAAAATTCCGCGAGTCTGAAGCACCTTACTATGATACAATTGAAGGCAAAATGTCAAGAGTTGATGTCATAAAAAAATTAGAATCTTTTCTGACTGAAAAACTGGGTGAGGGTCAGGATTTCTTTGATCAATACAAAGTACGTGAAGTTTGAGTTTATCTTGTTATGCTATGTGTTAGTTTGTCATGAATCTGAGCTAGGATAAGTTCTGCCTTTTCCTTGTTCTCGAAGGTCTCTGCTTTTTCATCCATGATTGCATCAATCTCATAACTCTTGTCCACCAGAACATTTGCTACATGATCATCTAGAGTGCCATTGCCCATTAAATAATATGCAAATACTGTATTCTTTTGTCCGATTCGGTGCAGTCTGTCTTCTGCCTGTCTGTGTATTGCAGGACTCCAGTCAAGCTCTGCAAATATGACATATCGTGCATTGCTCAAGTTTATGCCGACATTTCCAGCTCGGAGACCAGCAATGATTAATTTGGTCTCACCATTTTGGAATCTGTCTATTCCTTCTTGTCTTTCCTTGTCGCTTTGACCACCTATGATTGACGCTGGTGAGTATTCTGAAAGGCTTCGATGTAACAATTCATGAATTGCCTTGTGGTGACAAAACACTACGACACTTTCTTCAATTTCCATAATGTTTTTGACAAACTCTATCACATGTGGAACCTTTGCAATACCAGCTGCCTGTCTCTCACTCTGTATTGCTCTCTTGTATGATGAGAACTTGTCAAATGCACTTGTTGCACTTTTTTGTTCTTCTTCCAATCTCTCCCAAATTTTGCCAAGTTCTGTTTGATAATAATTGATATCTGAATCGATGAGCTCCTTGTATCTTACTTTGTCTTTTAGCTCTTTTAGAACATCGGATTTTTTTCGTCTCAACATGACATGTTTTCGTAGTTCCTCTCCCAAACTTGCACGCTTGTTTTCAAGAACAATTGCCTTTCCTTTTTCGTTTACATAACAGAAGTATTCACAAAATTCTTCAAACGTTCCAAGTAGACCTGGTCGTAGTATGTCTACGATTGGCCATATCTCTGAACCCCTGTTATAAATTGGTGTTCCAGATAGTCCAACTCTATATTTCACAGAATCTAGTGCTGCGAGTTTTTTCACCGCTGTGTATTTTTTAGTAGTCTTTGATCTAAGATGCTGCACTTCGTCACAGACAAGTGTCTTGATGTTTAGCTTTGCAATATCGTCCATTCTTTTGTGCAGTAAATCATAATTTATGATGTAGACGTCATATTTTCCAAGTTCTTGGGCTTTGCCAGTCCTTATGAGAATAGAAGATGGATATTCATTTTCTGAAATTTTTCCATTGCGGCTGCGTTTTTTGAGGAATTTCTGGGTTTCTCTTTGCCAGTTGTTAAGCGTTACAAGTGGAGCAACAATCAGTACTGGAAATGTCTGTTTCTCTGTTGCAAGATATGCCAAGGTCTGGACCGTTTTGCCTAGGCCCATTTCGTCTGCAAGCAACGCATTGCCATATGATTTTAATAAAAAGTCCAAACCCTCTCTTTGAAAATCAAGCAGGTTGCCTCGGAACTGTGGACCGGGAGTTGCTTTTCGGAGTTTTTCTATTCTTGTCCATTTCTTTTGTGGGACAATGACTTTGCGAACTTTTCTATGCCATATTGATTTTGATCTTATCTCAAGTGGATATCTGTCCATAATCCACTTTATCTTCTCTACATTTTGGATTGTATCTGGAACGATGGCTTCTTCTGGGCCATTGCCATACCATGCGTGGGGTATGACGCGTGCCACCATACTAACAGCCCTAGGGCCGGTCAGTTTCCAAGTCCAGTTTTTTGAATACGTATCCAGAACATATTCGAGGGTGCCGAATTCTTTCATAAGCTATAATTCTTCGACATTGGTAAACTCGATTTATGAATCTTTTACTTTGCGCCGTTGATCGCAGTATTCGTGGTTTCTGATACATTCTGGCAAATTTTTGCCCAAATGTGTGAGTTTTATGAATAATTATAGGCTAGTTAGGTGTTGGCTAAAAATACCTCTGGCGTAAGACTAGGTCGATTTTCTACGAAATCGTTTGAGTTTTTCGATGCCTAGGGATTTTCCAAAGAATTTCTTGACGTAATAGTATGCAAATGCTGTTGAAAGTACTGCTGACAAAATCAGCCCATATGATATGGGGCCAAACAATTGTTCATGATTTGGGTATAATCCAAATACTGTCGCAAGTGTGTTTGGCACAAGTGCTGCAGTTCCTGCCACTGTCCACCAAATGATGAATATTGTAACCTTGTTTGTGACCTCTGCCTGAACCACGTTGACTCCTGTTGCAACCATCTGCATGACGTTTTCTGCCATCTGTATCTGTCTATCCAGTCGTCCTAAAATTACCTCGAACTTACCAAGGATTACTTCATCGTCTGAAACCATTTCTGCATCTCCATACTTTAGGTTGTGTACTGTATCATAACTTGCCCATATTGCGTTCAAAAAAGTCAAAAGTGATGTTTTCATATCTGATAGTTCAAGTGAAATATCTCGTGTGATCTGTCTAGAGCCTGCAATGTCTATCTCGAATTGTTCTGCTCTTTCTACTATGAGTCGTAAAATTGAGAAATTGGCTTCACATATTTCATCAATAATTCTTGCCAAAAGTATTGTCTGTCTGTCCGCCCAAGTGTCCACATCTTTTGGGAGTTTGCGCAAAAGTGTTGGTGCGTAATTATACAATCTTGTGATCTTTCCACCATAATCGTCATGAATTGTTAAAATAAGATCTTTTTTCATAAAGATCAAGATAGGAGCAGTCTGTGCCTTGTTGTTTCCAGGTACCACGAATGGAATCATTAATCCTAATGTCTCGCCCCTGTCTTCATAGCTTGATACATATCCTGATAATAGCAACGATGCATCCATGGTAATTCCACATTTTTCTAAAATTTTTGGAGCCTCGTCAATTATGCTGTCTACCACACACTCAATCCATGTGAGACGTCCAGATGATGTAATCTCTGCAAGTTCTGCCAAATCTACTGTTGGTTTCTTGAACGGTACTCCATCATTTTGCATACCTGCTGCATTTATTGCCTTTATCATGCCTTAGAGGAAAATTTGGACTTATATACACTTATTCGTTAACAAAAATTTGCCAAATGTTTTTTCATAATCTGCGAGTAGACAAAATTCAAAACTAGATCAAAAACTAAACTTGTCTTTATTGTACACTTATGGTGAAATCCTTCGTAATCTCTAAAGCCATCATGCAGTTAAAATCTGTGTGAAAAAAAGCATTATGCTGGCATTTGTAATTTTTATTCTATTAGGTTCATTTGTTCAATTTGGTAATGCTCAAACACAGTCTGATGTCTCAACACATCTTGTGCCATCTTGGGTGAAACAGATTGCAATGAAATGGTCTCAGCAAGAGATCTCAGACGATGATTTTACAAACTGCATGAGATGGCTTGTGGAACATCAGATTATTCCAGTAGAAGATATTGTGGAAGAAGAAGACAACTTTGTCATTCCAGATTCTGTAAAAAAGATTGCATACTCTTGGAATCGTGGACAAGTTCCAGATATTGAGTTTATTCACGGAGTTGAGTATCTCATACGACATGGGGCGATTGAACTTGATGATAATTTTGTATCACAATCGAGTCAAGACAATCTAGTGCAGATCTCTGTACAAAATGATACTAGAAAATCCGTGGTGATTATTCCAGTCTTTACTGCATCTGCATACTCTGAACATGGATTTTATTCGTATTTTGAAGGTAAATGCAATACCACCTGCCTAACTTCATTTATCTATACTCATGTGCCTTTGGGATATACTGCAAGTGGAAAGGGCGCTGATGTTTTAGGATCACTTGGATATTACACTCTTACAGATATTGATGTGGACAAAAATCCCAAGGTTTTGTTACAATATGACACGGTAATATTATTACATAACGAATATGTTACACAAAAAGAGTTTGATGCAATCACAACTCATCCTCATGTTGTTTATCTCTACCCTAATGCGTTGTATGGTAAAGTAACTATAGATTATAATAAAAATACCATAACGCTTGTACGTGGTCATAATTACCCTGATGTGAAAATACGAAACGGTTTTGACTGGAAATTTGACAATTCTGGATTTGAATATGATACACACTGTAATAACTGGAACTTCTATAACATTACAAATGGAATCATGCTTGATTGTTATCCTGAAAACCATCTTGAACATAATACAAAACTGCTCAAGGCAATAAAGAACTACTCAAGGCAATAAAGAACTACTCAAGGCAATAAAGAACTACTCGTGCTGTTTTGGTATAATTTCTTGTTATCCTAACATAATAATAAGAGTCTCAAACGGAGTATTTGCAATGAAGGTGTTGGTTGATGAAATGTATGATGGGTTTGATACCAAGCTAAAAGAGTTTGGTTATGACGCGTTTAGCGTAAAAAAGCTAATTGTCGAAGGCAAAAAACTATCAAGTGATTATTCTGTGATAAAATATGCTCATGAAAATGGGATGATTGTTGTAACAGAAGATGTAGAGATTGGAAATGCATGTAAAGAAAATGATATCAGATGTGTATTGCTTGACAGTGAAACAATATTTCGAATAATATTGGAAGAACTAAGTAAATACAAAGAGCGTTAACTGCTTTCTTGTTTGCCTATTCTTTTCTTGGCTATGATTATTATCATGACAATTATTCCTACTATTACTGCGCCGTCGATATAGTCTGAATAGTGTCTTATTCTAGTCCACTGGTCTCCTAGTGCTATTCCAACATATGTCAGCATGGTACTCCATATTATAGAACCTGCAAAGGTGTAGATTGAAAATTTCTTCAAATTCATCTTTGCAACCCCTGCTGGCAATGAAATGTATGTTCGAATAGCAGGCAAAAGTCTGCTTACAAATGTGGATCTGTCTCCATATTTCTTAAAGTATGACTCGGTCCAGTCTAGATGGGATTTCTTCAAGAGTACATACTTGCCATACTTGACAATGAATTCTCTGCCAAGTTTTACTCCTATAACATATGCTATAAGAGAACCAACAAGGTTTCCGATTGAACCTGCAAGTATTATCAGAATTGGATTGAGTTTTCCAGTAGATGCTAAATATCCTGAAAATGGCATGATAATCTCACTTGGAATGGGTATCAGTGCACTCTCTGCTACCATCAGAAAGAATATTCCAAGATATCCTGTGTTTGATATTGTTTGGATTACAAAATTTGCTAAATTATTGATGATATCTAAAGCAACCATTTGTCAACAAACCTCATTTTTTTGTTGCAAGCCCTGTATCCTTACCACATTCCGCCAGTACTAGTTCCAGGTTCGTCAAAATTTCTCTGTGGGGCATGCTTGTGTGCTTTTTTCATGTGTCTGTCAAGTCTAACTGGATCATGTAGTTCAAGACCACATTCCTTGCATTTTGTTCCTGCCGCTTCTTCTTTTTTCTTGAAAAGCCCCATGTCCCAGATTATCTGATTTGAGATAATAATTCTTACGGCAAAATTCCGAGTATTTATTAAAATTAAGAAGGGCTCTGCGTAGAGAGAACCTACGCAGAATAGATACCAGACGGAAATTTGGTATGCTATGAAAAGTTGTGGATTTATTATATTGATAAGGCTTTACTTTGTGCATTTTATGATGACGTATTCAATGGTGTGATTCTTTGCTGCTTGTTTCATCTTTAACATTGACTTGAACAATATGTTTTCCACATATGATGGGTATTTTTTTAGGATCTCTTGACGTAGGGATTGGCGATTCTGAATATAGTATTCTGCTAAAGGTAGGTATACATTTGATCCAATCAGTTTGGTCTCTGTAATTTTGAGACCGGCGTATTGGATTGTCTTTCTGATTGTTCCAAGGTCATAATGTTCAGAAGACCATGTGAACTTCAATATGCCTATCTTAAAGATGCTCATCCTTGATTGTTTTGAAAGAACAGGTATTGCAAGTATGATTACGCCGTCTTTTTTGAGGACTCGTCTTGCTTCTGAGATGAAATCTTGGATTGGCCTAAAGTGCTGTGCTGACTCTAGAGCTATTATTCTATCACATGATTCTTCTGATAATGGAATTTTTACAGCAGTTGAATTTAGAAAATTTACTCCATGAATGTTATGTTTACTTGCTGACTTGAGTTGACTTTTGTTTATGTTCAGGCATGTGATTGCTACATCTGGAAAGGATTTTTTCCAAAGAAATGCAGGCTCTGAAAAACCACTGCCTACATCAAGTACATGTTTTGTTTTATTGATTTCTGCCATGTCCTTTATCATAACACAGAGGTTTGTCTGAGCATTAACTGGATTTTTTGTAGAATTGTCCCAATATCCAAAATTGAGAAAATTTCCTCCAGTTGAAACCTGCATTAGTCCTGAAAGATAGTTGTAAAGATTTACAACATCACCTTCTCCACGCCGTAATGTCCATAAAATAACTTCTATTGGATTTGGATTGTTCAATCTAAAATATTCAGCTTAATTGACTCTATTAAGACTCACTGGAATTAATCAAATCGCTTGATTATTTTCGTCACCAAATGTAGTCTCATTCTATAAAAATGAAGATATTTCTACAAATAGTTTTTTCTAATTTTGTTTATTATGCTGTACATATTACCTTGCTATTTTTATTGCCGTCATACAAGCCCTTTAACGCATCAATATCACAACCTGAAATGTATGGATAGTCTGGTAATACTGGGCTCATCAGATCTTCTGAATCTGTAGAGTGACCAAGGCCCATGGCATGACCAAATTCATGTCGTACAATTGCCTCTAATCTATCCGCATCAAGCTTGTTTGCCTTGAAAATTGTTATTTTGGATTTTAAAATTTGATTACCATCTACAAGTGATTTTGTATATCCTGAGTACCCATCAGGATTTACATCACTTGTAAGTATGATCTCTACATCTCCCACTCCTTCAGGAGATCCATCTATGTCAAATTTTTGTGGTATGAACAGCTTGGTAGGATGTGCATAAGCTTGTGCAGCAGCTCCTTGCCAACCCTCATAAAATATGGAAGATGTTCCTTTTGGAACCTTGTCTGTCTGCGAACTATCAACAGTGAGAGTTTTGGTGGATACAATTACATTTTTGACACCATCTAGCATGTTTTGTGGAAGATTTGCTTCATTTTCTATGTGTACATGAATCACTCTTCCATTTGCAACATTCCATGCAACCCATGTATCAACTGTATCGCCCTGTAAGTTTTGTATCACATAATTAGAGTTAGAGTTTGTAAGACGTGGTATTGCATTTATGATAGTTTGATTTTCATATTGAACATACATGACAGATATGAATAATGCTGATACGACAGTTATAGTTAAAATGACATGGATTCTTTTTCTATCATCTTTTCCTAACTCATATTTAATGTGAGGCAGATTATCATTTTGTATCTCTCGATTTTGTCTCCGTAGAATTGAGTTTATCTCTTTTAGTATGATCTTTTGCTGCTCCAAATCCTGGATTAACTCTTCATGCATTTTTCAACCTCCTATGGGTACATGGTGATATTTGATGATTAAGATAATTTCTTTTCATGTTTGTTGAATGATAAATCATAAGGGTGATCAAGTACGGGACATCTTTTATTTAAGGGATCTGTTTGTAGGAATTATTTACTTGTAATGGCAACAGCACTGCAAATTCATAATATCTCTCATTACAAAATATCCTGATCTTTTTATTTGACCTAAACTGATTTACAATATGGAAAAATGTGACTCGCGGACAAGGGCGTACAAAAATGGAAAGACATTTGATCAGTGCAGAGAGATTGCAAAGACACTGTCTTCTAAACTAGAAGAAAAGATAAACCAGACAGGACAGGTTGGATGGAATGAAATATTGAACTCTGCCGAACACGACGAATTGGTATACAAGCTTACTCTAAAATATCTCAGACAAGATGGTTATGATATTGGCGACTGGAAAAGACCACGTGTAATCAAGACTATCTAAGGTTTTACCGCACAGCTCTCATTTTGAGACTTTATCTTTTTGGCCATTATTATTGGTGTCACCAGAAGAACTGGAATTGAAATCGCGATAAATATTGTCTGGATTTGGGCTTCAAAACTTGTTAGAAACAACGTAAATGTTGTGGCTCCTGCTCCGAAACCAAAAAGCATTGTAAAGATAGTTCCAGCGCATGTTGGGCATCCCACAAATAATCCTGTCACTGCACCAAATGCTCCTAGTTTTCCGCCACTCTTTGCTATGGAAAATACTGTTGCAGATATTGCAAAATTCAATCCAACCAAGAATGATACCGTAACAAGTAACAGCAGGTTCAATGGAATTATCTGTAGTCCAACATGTTCTGTGAAAAATGCAAAGATCATTGGCATGTATCCCGGAAGGTCACAACATGGAGAGAGTTCTATGTGTGGAGGTTTTGGAAATCCATAGTCTGTTGCATTGATATCTGGTTTGTAAATTATTATTCCAGATGTTAATGCAAAAAATAATCCATATCCTATTGCACTGATAACAAAAATCTGTTTTGATCTCTTATTGTGTATGGCATTTGCAATGATTGATGATATCGTCGAGTCTGTTGTTGTGATCTTTGTCTTGTATATCTTATACAACCCCCAGCCAATTGCCACAAAGGATGCAAGCAGTACAAGATATGTTGCAACTGCAAGGTTCTGCAAGGCAGGCATTGCAGCAGGCGTAACTATCAAGTTGTTATTTTTGGCATATGCAAAAAATGATACCGCAATAGCTAGAAAACCGACCAGTATGAGCACAAGGTGTGAACGACCTGACACCATTTGTTTTTCCACTTGTAAAAAATTCTTGTCCTGACATTAAATTCTATCTCATATTTTCTCCAAAGTGTTTATCTTGGGTAATCGTGTATCTTGATCTAGTAGTGAAGATCGACGAGCCTCAGGATTCTGATTATGCAGAGACCAAGATAACCTACGTGGGTTTTGTAGACCCGTATGGAGTTGAAGGACTTTTAATATTGCGAGCAAATGATGGCAAGGAGTTCCACATGCGTGCCTTTTCAGGCGAGGTTGCAAGACACATCTCTAATTTTATAGAAGGACAAAGAGGCGCAATTCCTACTATTTACAACATGGTAGAAGAGATTGCAGAGCTAAACGAGCTTGTACTTGTCAAGATAAAAGTGTATGAAAGTGGCAGTGTCCTACGCGCCAATGTCTACTTTACTGGAAAACATGATTTAGTTATGCGTAACTATCGTGCATCAGACTCGATAGCTCTTGCAACATTTTATAATATTCCAATTCTTGTCCGGAAAAATCTTTTGAAGGAAAAAATGGAAGCCTAGGTTAGCACTTGGTCTAACTTTCCTTCTTGCTGGGCTATTTTGATCTCCATCGCAATTCTGCGTCCCACTCCAAAAGTTTCACCATACTTGTATTTTGTATATGGACTGGTTGTTGCAAGAATTGGGTTTCCTGGAACTCGCAATGATACATCATATACAACAATGTCCAAGTCTCGAGTTATTACACTCTGCAGGGAAAATGGGCCAATGATTCCCGGTGCATATTCTTTTTTCACTGCGTTTACAAACCTGTCTCCAATGTCAATAACTTTCTCAAGAAGAGACTCTCTGATACTTGCCGGTGTATGACCTACTTCGATATTTTGTAATTCGATGTTTGTCTCAAGCTGCTGTTTTGCAGGAAGTGAGACAAAGTCATGAAGGTTTGTCTGCAGTCTTCTTTCTATTCCGAGAAAATCTACTTCTTTTGATATTGGCGTATGGAAATAATTGAAATTGAAATAAGTTCCTATGACAAACTCTTCGATGCTTGCAGTCTTGAGTGCGTCTCTTGAGATCAATCCTTGTTTAATCTTGGTCTCTGTCTTGTCTTTGTATTCTGCATAAGATGATACATTGAAAAAAGCTCTCTCGAGTTTGCGTTTTTTCTCCTGAACTTTGACTATTACTGGTCTGTCAATGTCTTTTGGATTCTTGAAAAGTCTTGGAAATCGTATCTTTGCTTTTTGCAGCAGATAGTATTGATTTTTCTTGTTTGCACGCTCTTCTGCCTGGAATAGTGCTCTGTTTCCAAATAATGGAACCTTGAACTTGTTCTCAACTCCCTCGTATCCAAGATATGCAGTGAGTGCTCTGTGTGGAACAACGATTGTACTTGCTTCTCGTAGTCTTGCTTGAATCTTGGGGGATAGCATGTCTTGAAATTTTTTTACTATGATGATGTCGTCTGCTAGTCTTGAAAATCTCTTGTAAGGAACCTCTCTTCCCTTTTGGCAAACAACCAATGTCTTGAAATTCTCATCTTTTGCACCATCCATTACCTCTAGTGCGGAATGACTTCCAAGTACGCCAATGGTTGGCTCTGAATACTTGTTTACAATGTCGATAATTTCAGATTTTTTTATCACGCCGTATCTATTTTACTTGGGTAAAAAAGCGTTATCTAAAGCAAACTTGGTTTTGTCATTCATGTGATTGGGATATGTATGAACTGATTTGAGGTCTAACTGATAATGAATTAAAAAAACTACTTGAGGTCTTCTTTATCTTTGAAATCCTTGAGTTCTTTTTCTGATTCTATTCTGCCTTTCTCAAACTCGCCTTTTGCCTTTCCAAATGTTCTTGCTAGCTCTGGGATCTTTTTTGCGCCAAATATCAAAACCCCGATTACCACTACTGCGATTATTACATTCTCGTATGCCATTAGTGCCTTAAATGCGGCAGATCAAGATTTAAGTGTTGCAATATTTTTTGACTGCTTTTCTGATACTGCCATGCCTATTACATATAGTACAATCATTGGGCCCGCAACAAACCACATGGTGACTCCACTACCGTCCGGAGTTATTGCTGCACCTAGTATGACCATTGCAATTATTGCATACCTGATGTTGTTTCTCCAGAATTTTGGATCAATCAGGCCAGAAGCAGTGAGTGCATACATTATCAGTGGTAACTGGAATGACACTCCAAACGCAAGAACAAACTGGAGTACAAATGTGATAAAATCCATAATATTAAGAAGTGTGAGCAGACCTGCAGATTCACCGTATTTGTAAAGAAAATCAAGTATGTACGGTGTGACAAAAAAGTATGAAAATAGGCCTCCTACTGTAAAAAGGACAATAGCTGGAATTGTTATGTTTCTAATTATCTGAATCTCTTTTCTATGTAATGCTGGTGCCAAAAATCCTACAAACTCTTTGATTATGATTGGCATTGCAAATACCATTCCCAGTAATACCGCGATATAAAACTGGGAAAAAAATGCCTGTCCCGGAGCAGTCTGGATTAGTTGTACTGTTGATGGTAACAGGTGATGCTTCATTGATACTGTCACTTGTGCTGCCATGTTGTCAAACGGACTAAATGTCGGATAATACAACTTGATTCCATTGTACATGAATGATGTAAGGTGACAACTCAGAATGAAGAACGATATGACTCCTATTGCAAGGACTGATCTGAATACTCTTTTTCTTAAATCCTCTAGGTGCTGGCTAATGGTCATGCGCTTTTCCATTGCAGATTATAAAATGGACTTTCTGTATTAATAGTGTTTTTTCTAGGATGCGCGTCTACTGGCCTGGAATTGGAAGTATCTTGCCTGCAGGCAGGTTGCTTTTTTCTTGTTCTGGCACGCTAAAGTTTTCAAGCTCTATTGTAAGTTCGGTGCTGACCTCAAAGTTGTCACCCAGTTGAACTGCCAAGTCTGAAATCTCCTTTGGTGAGTAGATCTCACGTGAGCCCTTTAGGAATATTCTTGAGCTTTTTTCTGCAGGTTCTCCACCAAATTTCTCCTTTAGGAATTTGGTAATTCGGTCTACTTCTTCCTGTTCAATCATGTTGTGATAAAATACAATTCCCTTGATGGATTCATAATCCCAAGGAGTTCCGTTTCTGTATGAATATACTCCAAAGACTGCACCCTTGTCGTCTTTTGGACACTTTATCTCCCAGATCAATACTTTTTTTGGATCATACTCTGCTTTTCTGACGTCGTCTACTGTGAGTTTCCAATATCTCAAGCGGCTCATGTTCTAGTCAATCGATGAATTCTCACCGTTAATGAGCCTTACTAGACACAAACTACGGTGTAACGTATGACTGCTATACGTACAACTTTTAATCAAATTTGGAAATACAAATCACTAGTAGATTATTTTGAGCATCACGTTACGACAAATAAAACCTGTTTACATTTTGGCAGCAATATTGGTGCTGTCTGGTTTTACTCACTTGTGGAATGTCGTAGGATTTCCAGACATCTTCTATGATGAAGGGGTATACCTAGAAAGGGCAATGCATGTACTAAACGGTCTTGGTGTACAAGATAGATATTTTCATGACCACCCTTACTTTGGACAAATATTTCTTGCTGGCCTGTTTGCACTGACTGGATTTCCAGGTTCTTCACAACCTTCTGCGGATGCCGCCTCCATTGCATCTCTCTATGTTCTGCCGCGTGTGATGATGGGATTGCTAGCAGTTGTTGATACGTTACTTGTCTATCTTATTGCTGATACAAGATATGGAAAAAAAATAGCGCTAGCATCAGCCGTCTTGTTTGCAGTAATGCCGTTTACGTGGGTGCTGCGACGAATACTTTTGGATTCAATGTTATTGCCGTTTCTATTGACATCCATACTGCTTGCACTTAGGGCAAACAGTTTCAAGAACAAGTACGTGATGATATCTCTCTCAGGTATTTGTCTTGGCATTGCCATATTTACAAAGATTCCAGTCTTTACGATGATTCCACTGATTGCAGGACTTGTCTATTTTGGTACTGGGAAAAATCCAAAATATTTTCTTCTCTGGTTACTTCCTGTAATTTTGATTCCTCTCATCTGGCCACTCCAAGCGGTAAGCACACATCAGTTTGGTATGTGGCTAAAAGATGTAATTAGTCAGACCCAAAGACCAAGTTTTGGTTTACCATATATCTCTAAAATTTTCTTTGAGCTTGATCCAGTATTGTTTGTTCTTGGAATTGCTGGAACCATATGTGCAATTCTGAAAAGAAATTATTTTATCTTGTTTTGGTTTGTGCCGTTTGTAATATTTTTGCTCTTGATTGGATATAATCAATACTTTTACTGGATTCCAGTACTCCCAGTATTTTGCATATCTTCTGCACTATTTGTTGTAACTCTGCTGGAGAAGGTGAATATGGAAAAATTACGTAATATGTTACCCTTGATAATTTCTGGTATTGCAATATTCGGATTAGTCAGCACTATTCTGATTGTTAGTGTCAACGTAACAAACACCCAGTTCCAAGCAGCGTCGTTTGTTTTACAAAATGTAAATGATTCGGACACTACAGTCCTTGCAAATCCTACATATTCTTGGATCTTGCATTACGTATTTCATAAAGAAAACATTCCAAACGACTATTCCTTCATACTGTTCAATCAAATAAAGACTGACAAAATAATGCTGGTGGCCGACCCGCATCTTTTGATAGATCTTGAAAGAGGCAAAAAACTGTACCAAGTCTACAATGATTCCAAAACATTGATGACATTTGATGAAGATCTCTCAAAATATGATATTACTAGATATCCGTATACTAGTCTCCAGATGGCCCTTGACGGTCAACACATTGAAGTACGAATGAAATAACCTTTAGGCTGGCTTCAAACTAGTAGAAAAGATACGTTAGTCTTTTAAGCCAACATGAAACCGTACATTTTACGGATGGTCCAACGTGTCTCAATGAGGGTATCTGGTTATGTCATCAGTAACAATGTTCCTGAACAATGTTTGATAATTCTTTATTTGCGTAATACTGGAGATCATGCGAAATGGATCTAAGAGTTATTCTCTTTCTCTCAGTTGCAGTGATGATGGTCTTTCCACAATATGCATTTTCAGAACCTGACAATGGTACCATAACCTTTGGTGATTCAAATTCTACAGTACCAATAACACAGATACTGGATACCACATCCAGTTCAATTACATCAAACACTGATACTGCAAACCAAGGCTCACATGCCATCTATACTATCAAAGTGACAGACACATCAAACTTGGGTGCCATTCCAACTGGACTTGTAACATGGAGTGACGGCAGCAATGGTGGAACATTTAGTGTGTCTTCTTGTGTTCTTTCAGCTGGAAGTTGCACCGTATCATACACTCCTCCTACCGATTACAGCGGCACCATAACAATTACTGGAAGCTATGGAGGAGACAGTACACATACTAGTAGTTCTGCAGCAATCACACTGACATCAACAGTACTCCACAATATTGTAATCACAATCACATCAAGTGCATCCACAATAAAACAAGGTTCTCAGGTGCAAATGACTGCAACACTTGCAGATACTTTTAGCACACCACTTACTCCGACAGGAACCATATCCTGGAGTGATGGTAGCCTTGGTGGTGCATTCAATCCAAATACTTGTACAATATCTTCTGGAAAATGTGCTGTAACGTATACATCACCTGCTAACTATGCTGGCAGCATATCTGTAAATGCACACTATAACAGCGATTGGCCATTTTCAAAAAGTGATGGAACATTTACTCTAGTGACAAGCCTTCTGCCAAACACAAGCACAATTGTATCTCCAAATCCTGCCAAGGCAACTTTGGGATCTTCAATACCGTTTACTGCTACTGTCACTACCGTCAACTCTCAAACAATTCCTGCTGGAACTGTAACCTGGAGTGATGGCGATGCCGGAGGTTCATTCAATCCTACTTCTTGTACTCTTTCATCTGGTAGCTGTGCGGTATCATACAGTCCATCTGCACACACCCCAAACCTGGTGACAGTTACTGCCACCTTTGCTCCAAATGCTGACTATTCTGGAAGTACTGGTGCATCAGGTCTGACAATAACTACAAAACATGATACTACAACTACTCTAACACCAAACCCTGTTACGCTGGCCCAAGGATCAAAGGTACAACTTACCGCAACACTTGCAGATTCTTCAATTGCTTCAGTTGTAGCTGGATATGTATCCTGGAGTGATGGAAATGCCGGCGGTACATTTGACCAAGCCTCTTGCACGCTATCATCTAATGCATGCTCTGTATTCTATACTGCACCCACCGGTTCTACAAATGCAGTAACAATTACTGCAACATATGGAGGAGATGACTTGCACTCGATAAGTTCCGGCACCTTGACATCTACTGTTATCGCACTTCCTTCTTCGTTATCATTGAACACTGATCAATCATACTATGCATATGGCGATGTAGTTACACTTTCAGTGAATCTTCCGGACCTAGGAATGCAGACTGTAGCTGTAGGGGTATCAAACCCAACTGGTGATAATATCATATCAAGAACCATAACAACAGACGAAAATGGAACCGGCTTGTTACAATTCAAGATACCTAATACATATCAGACCGGTGTCTACCAAGATATTGTAACTGCAACTGTTTATGGCAAAAGTTATACCAACTCGACTGAGTTTAATGTGATAAAATCGCATGGCGTCTCAATTGATTCTGTACAGATAACAAACCAGCAAGGAAACCCTGTATCTATTTTGCCAAAAGGCCAGAATGGATTTGTTAAAGTTTCAATCTCTTCAGGGGAGAAGATGCCTGCATTGTTGACTCTGAATCTATTTGACGCAAATCAAAGTAGCCTTGGTACAACTTCGATCAAGTCAATTGTAAACGCTGGCACATCGCAAATGACATTATCATTTTTCATTCCGTCAGATGTCCAAGTGGGACTGGCAAATGTTTACACTGATGTGTATTCTGACTGGCCAAACAATGGTGGGACACCACTGACTGCAGAATCTTGTCTTGCGGCAGACCTTCAAGATACCACTACACTTCCAGCATCATATGTACCTCCACAGCCACACAGCTGCAGTGGCACATCTAGTGGATTGCCTGGCATTGGAGGTGTCTTGTCTACTGCGATGACAAATGACAAGGCCCAAGTCACGCTAGGTGTGGTAATACAAAACGATTCTATGTTATTCATGAGTCCTACACAGGCTCATCTTTTGGCACTTGCTTATGAAAACAGCACTGGACAAAACACAAAAGCCAAGTCTGTAGGCTTGGTAAATGTGGACCTTGCAAGTCTTGATGCTGAGGGAAAAAGTACTGGAGCTTCAGTCAATGCAACAAAAATTGATCCAAGCCAATTTACAACTCTTGCAGGTCCCGACCTTCAAAACAATCCCCTTGCAATGAAAATCTTGCAAGAGATTGAGGTATCAAAGAAACAGGTGGCAAACATACTAGGAAACCAGACTGCTGCAAAACTTGACCAGCAGTTGGTCTTACAACAAAGACAAGCAGCAGCAAATCAGCTCAAGCAAGATCTTACTACGCTTGCACAGGCAAGTGCGTCTACCACACCAGATGTAGCATATGCCAATTTCCTTACAACTGTAGATGATAACAGAACTCATTCTGTATTCCAAAGTGAATTTAATTTCATGAAACAAAGAATTACAGTTGCAAATACTGCCATGCGCTCTGTCATTGACAATGGTGGAAGCCTAGGCCAAGCGCTTGCAACCTTTTACAAATATGCTACAATAAATCATGGTCAAATGGTAAGTCTAAACAATGAACTAAATGTTGCAGCTGGACTTGCAGACAGTAGAATCCAGTCTTGCTTTGACATCAAGGGACAACTCACTGTTGTAAATGGAGTAAACTCGTGTGTTTCAGATGTTGAAAATAATTCTACTGGGGCAAATGGTGTGGCGATTCTATCAGTACAACCAACTGACCAGCAAGGAAATCCAGTATCTATGATCCAGAGAGGACAGATGGGATATGTCAAAGTGGTGCTTGCCTCTAGTACCAATACACAATCTCTTGTTACAGTAAACATCTTTGATTCCGACGTCAGCAGCCTTGGAACTGCATCTGCACAGTATACATTGAGTCCTGGACAATCCGAAGTGATTCTTCCATATTATGTTCCATCACAGTCTGGAACTGGACTTGCTAGCGTCTATGCAAATGTATTTAGTGATTGGCCAAACAAGGGTGGAACATCGCAATCCCATGAACAATCATACTTTGTCGGTCTTGAGTAGATTTCTATCTCTTGGCGCAGTAATGTTACTTGTATTGCCTGGAGTCTTGAACTCGTTTGCTCAGGAAGAACAATCAATTGTGCTTGCTACAAATAAGGAGCATTATCTGCCTGGAGATACAGTTCAACTAAGCGGAACCGTAACAGGACAATCAAATGCATTGGTTGCTTTGCAAATTAAAGACTCGTCTGGAAATCTGATACTTATCAGGACTGTACAGTCTGATCAAAATGGAAATTTTGGATTGTCGTTTAAAATTCCCTCGACTGCATCATCTGGAGACTTTAACATAGTTGCAAGTACAAAAATTAATGGCTTTATTGTAACCCAAACAAAAACCATGACTGCAACAGTTCCTGAATTTGGCCCTATTGCAATGCCTCTGTTTGGAGTCGCACTTGTCCTAAGTGTTGTCATGTTTACTTTTGCAAACAGATTCAAAATGTAATCTCATACAAAAATCTATTACGAACTATTCTGATATCATTGCATGAATTTTGGCCTTTGTTTTATGTGTAATTTACATCGAGAACTTGGTGCATATTATTCAAAAAAACATGGCAAGACAGTTGAGATCTGCTCTGATTGTTACAAATCAAAACCTCTTGAATAAAAAAAGTTGGAAAGGTTATCCGTATGTCTTTCCACACGTATTGCATTGCCAATGGTTTGATCTGACAGTCCATTGGTGTTTGTGTTGTGTCTGAGTTGTCATATTATTTCTTATATTAGATATACAAAGGTAAGCTTATAAATTAGAAAGTGATAGAGTAGTTATCAAGTGAGTGGATGGTAAGTTGAAAGAAGAAGAATGCAAAGTTCTGTTAGACTCGCTGAAGGCATGCCCTATTGATAATACTTTTAAAATTATTGGGAAAAAATTTACAGTACATATTCTGCGCAACATGACAAAGCTTGGACAGAGCAGGTTCAACCAGTTTCTGGACTCTGTAGAAGGGATAAACCCCAAGACCTTGTCGGCAAGGCTGCGGGAAATGGAAAAAAATGGCATAATTGAGAAGAGAATCTATGCTGGAACCCCTGTAAAAATTGACTATGTTATAACAAAAAAAGGACTCGCGTTAAATCCGATACTGGAATCCATGGCTGCCTTTTCTATGCAGTACTGTTCCAAGGATGTATTCAAGGATGGAAAACCACGAATCCTAAAAGAGATCTATTCCAAGCCTGCTGAAGCAGTATGATTCTTGTCTGCTTGATGCCTAAAATGACTTTACTAGAGTTAATCTGCTAACCGTACCTTCACTTTACATTTTAAATACTTTCCTGTGTATAGTAGATATACAAATGATATCTAATAAACAACAGAAACTAGTATTTGAAAAAGGCAAGACATACTTGCACGAAGGAGAATCGCATGGACCATTTGTTACTGACAATGTCCGCGGCGAGATCCTATGTGCAAGATGTGGTATGATCCTTGCAGACAAGGTAGAGGACTCTGGGCCTGAACAACAATCATTTTCAGCTGAAGATTTCAACAACAGCACCAGGACTGGACTTGGCTCTGCATTGTCGATTCATGACAAGGGATTATCAACTGTAATTGGAAATACAGATCGTGATGCATCTGGAAATTCAATATCGACACACATGAAGTATACATTCAACAGATTACGAACTTGGGACAGCAGGAGCAAATCAAGCTCTGCTGAGCGAAACCTACGTTCTGCTTTTGTCATCATGGGTGCGATGCAATCAAAACTTGATGTCTCTGATGCAGTGGTAGAGCGTGCAGCATATCTGTACAGAAAAGCACTAGCTAAAAACATGATTCGTGGAAGGACAATTTCTGGCATGATACTTGCAGCATTATATGTTGCATGCAGAGAATCTGGCGTACCGCGAACAATGCAGGATGTATCCGATGCTGGAAATATATCATTCAAGAACCTTTCCAGGCACTATAGGGTATTTGTCAAGGCATTAGATTTGCAGGTAGACTCGCTTAATCCATCTGAATTAGTATCCAAGATTGGCACCTCTGTGGGCCTCAGTGAAAAAACACAAAGAGATGCGCTTGATATCGTAGAAATGGCCAAGAAAAAAGGCATTGCAGATGGGAAAAACCCCGTCTCTCTTGCAGCTACTGCTCTATTTCTAGCAGGAGTAACAAGTGGTGAGAGCGTCACTCAGGACAAGCTTGCCAAGGCATCCGGTATCAGTACAGTAACAATACGTAACGTCACAAAGGTCTTCAAAAAGAAGATGGACTTGGAAACAAAATGAGTACCAAGATAATACGGGCAGATGAGCACTATGGTAACAAGACTGACTGGCTTACAACATACCATCATTTCTCATTTGGAGAGTATCAGAATCTTGAGAAGATGAACTTTGGACCGCTGCGAGTATTCAACGACGATGAAATACAACCTGGCACTGGATTTGATTTTCATCCACATAGAGACATGGAAATAATCACCTATGTCATTGATGGCGAACTAGAACACAAAGACAACCAAGGAAATCAAGGTGTGGTATATCCAGGAGAGGTTCAGAGGATGACTGCAGGTTCTGGAATAATGCATGCAGAATCAAACCATTCAAAAGAAAAACCATTACGACTATTGCAAATGTGGGTATTCGCAAACAAGAAAGGCCTTGCACCATCTTGGGAACAAAAAAAGTTTACAAAAAAAGAGAGAACAAACAAGCTCGTACCAGTAGTGGTACCTGAGAACGATCCAAACCCTGATGCACTGCACATACACCAAGATGCCTCGTTTTACTTGACAACACTGACTTCACAGAGTCAAGTAGAACACAAGTTGGGACCTGGAAGAAAGTCATACCTGTTTGTAATAGATGGTAAAATAAAACTAGGAAATGACACCATGCAAACAAGGGATGCTGCAATGATATCTAAAGAAGGAAATGTTGTGATTCGGGCAGAGGCGCCAACCGAATTGATGCTAGTTGACCTGCCAGAACAGTATGCGGTCAACAAGTAATCCTATATTTTTTCAAATTATGCATTAGACATAAAGAACCATCTTTCCCATTATTCCTAGATGCACTCTAAAAAGACAGATCTCTTTGGTACCATGACATCAAAGATTGAGAGCGAGTTTCCTCAGTGTTCTAGGATACATGCAGACTGGGAGTTTGTTCTAACTGACAAAAAGACAGGCGAGGTAAAAAACAACAAGAAATTTCGAATAATGGTAATACTGGATAATGCTCAAAAACACCAGCATGTGGGATTGATAATACCTGACTTGAGTAATGAATACACACAGCTTCCTGATCTAGTGGAAAAATTCTTGTCAGAACTGCAAAAACCTGTCGAAGCAAGTGTAGGTCATGTTCAAGGTGACAAAAAGTCCATTGATGCATCTGTATTCAAATTCACAGGAAATGTATACCTGTACACTGACAAGTTACTTGTATCAGAAGATGTTGTACAAAAGCACTTTACAAAAAGCAACATGCATCTACAGACTAGGGTAGAAAAGAAAAATCTAACTCTGTAATTCCATAAAAAATAAAAAGGTGTTTTGTAACCAAGTTTTACAGGTTTAGATCGTGAGGACTTGGATAGGAATTACAAAAGTACAGGGATCAATTTTTTATAGAACAAATTTCTGTAATCATGATAAGTTCATCGTTGGATAGCAAAAAACTTCTTTTAATAATTTCTGTAGTGGTATTACTATCATCATTAACATTAGTTAATTTCATACACCCTGTTTTTGCCCAGACTGCAGCTGAAAAATACACTCCATCAATTAGGGTCATACCATCTAGTGGCCCTCCTGGAACTGAAGTTTCAATTTTTGGAACTGGGTATCCTCCAAATTTTCATGTACTTGTTAAAATTGATTGGACAAGTGGAACTTACGAAGAAGATGCTGATGCATCAGGATCTTTCTCATTTGATACTGCTGCACCCGATGTAAAACCAGACACTTATGAAATACGCGCGGGAAATATAATAACAACATATAATCCAAATGCGGAATTTAAAACATCAAATACTTACATTTTAGCACATTCCTCTTTTACAATAACTGGAAAAAAAATTGGTTCCAACCCAACTAAACCGGGAGTATCTGGAGGCGCTACTCCAAATCCACCTCCACCACCGCCCCCACAACCGCCTGCAACACCTACAAGCTCATCAAATGGAGGAGGACAATCTTCATCATTTTTCACAATTAATCCAACATCAGGTCCGCCAGGGACGGTAGTGGATCTAAAGGGAGGGGGCTTTACTGGATCTATCTTATCCGTCTTTATGGGTGGAACGCGCTTAGATAGTGCAACTATTCATAGCACGGGAGATGGTTCTATTTCTGGATCTGTAACAATACCAAATTCAGCACAACCAGGACCAATTACTATATCAGTCGAATCTTCTGATTTTACTGGTATTGCAGTTTTTACCGTAACAGGAAAGAAAGTTACCACTACATCATCGACGTCTACACTAAAAGGTACCCAGGGTACAAGTCAACCAAATACCCCATCTTTACCAATTAATAAAAAAGGAACTCTTGGTACTGGAGGTGCAACTTCGTCTAGTGGTACAAACTCTGGCGCACCAAATTCTCCACAACCTGCACCAAGTCCAGTTAGCAAGATGTCTGGAAAGACTAGTGGTGCAAGGTTCCAGGTCATAAAAACAGTGGTAGGTGGTGACGCGTCACCAGGTGATTTTAATTTTATAGTAAAATTGACAGGTCCTTCAGGAAGTGCACAATATCCGCTAAATCTTGAGTGGATCATGTGGCCATCGGCAATGTATGATTTTGGTCTTAACTTGCCAAAAGGAAATACTCTGTCAGAAGGAAATTATCAGATGCTTGAGATGAATCCAGGAGAGTACACTGCAACATATTCCAAAGGATGTGGTGGGTCATATGATAATGCTGGATACCTGTATACCTGTTCTGTAACCAACACGAAAAAAGTCATTCCAAATACTGTAGCAAGTGTGGCAAAGGGTCCTAAAGTTCCATTGCCGCAACCAACCATTACGCCGCCAGTATCAAGTAAAACAACCAAGTCAACACTTTCAACTGTACCTAATACCGGAAAACTAACGTTACCAGCTACAAGCAAATCGACAGGAACCATTTCAAAATCTCCGACCGTGCACTCGTGTCCGACTGGGTCTGTCGTGGTAAATGGAAACTGTGTATCAAAAGGCAAGATTGTAGGTATCTTACAATAAATCTTTTTGATAAAATCATCTGCCTTGTATCTGGGATAAAAAAATTTGAAGACTCGTACATCTTTTTACTTTAGGTTTGTTTCTTGTGAAAAACGTCAATAACGACTAAATATTGACGGTAAAAACCAAAGGCATGGAAGTCATACCAACAGGACGTCTTGAACTCTTGTCTGAGATGGAAGAAAAATATGAAAAAAAAGACAAGGAATACTTTGTTGGACTGTTAAATGACAACGACTTTGTTATACGATGTAGGGCAGTCTGCATTCTTGTGGACATGGGTGGAGAAGATGTTGTCCCACATGTTGCAAATATCCTAAAAAATGATTCAAACGAATTGGTAAGACACGAGGCTGCCTTCTCTTTGGGACAAATGTGCCTACGAAGTGGCATAAAACCGCTAGAGGATGCAACACGAAATGACCCTAGTCTATTTGTAAGACATGAGGCAGCAGTTGCACTAGGAGTGATTGGGTCTCAGGATGCAAAGGAAACTTTGCAAAAAGCACTTGAAGATTCAAGTGAACAAGTTAGAGATTCTGCAGTAGTGGCACTATCCAACTTGAAATTTATGGAAAGCCTCAGCAAGAATGAAAAATTTGCCAAGATGACTGGCGGCTAGATTGGTGTAACTATAGTTCCTTCTGGCGTTGACTTGAAATCATAGATTGCATCAATGTTTGAGTTTTCAAATATTTCCGAGTCATGTGTAATTATGATAAACTGGGATATTGCATCAATGTTTGATTCAAATGCCTGCGATAGTACACTCACAAGAGATTTTCTTCTCTCTTGGTCCAAGTGAGTAGTTGGCTCGTCCAAAATTATGAAATTCAAGTTTGATGTTCCCATCAAATGAGCCATGCCAAGACGCAGCGCAAGTGCTACACTGACTTTTTCTCCACCGCTCAACGATTCTAGATCAAGCTCTAGATTTCCAGCATAACATGTTATTCCAATGTCTCTTGATTTTTCACTCAATGCAATTCTCTGAATTTTTACATTAAACGTTGAAAGATAATCTGATGCCTTTTGTGATATCATGTTGAGTGCCCAGGAGCGAAGGCTTGTTGCAACAGGGCCGTCTCTATTGTAAATTTGGCTTCGTATTGTTTCAAGGCTTGAGACATACTGTTTTACTATATGTAACTCTAACAATATTTTTGAGATCTTTTCATGATCATCTTGATGTATCTTTAGTTTTGTATTTACTGCAACAATGTTTTGGTCTAGCGTACTGAGAACTTTTCTTTGTTGTTCCAGTCTTGATTTTAAATCCCTGAAATTGTTGATATCAAAACCTCGGGTCTCATCTACTAGTTTGGATATTGTTTTTATCATATCCGTTGAATATTCATCAATTGCATACTGCATGAGGTTTGCAGAGCTTATTTCATGAGGCAATTCTCTTGTATTTACCTGTAATTTTGATATCTCCTCTTGGAGTCTAGTCAAGTCCTCTTGGTTTTTGATGTTGTTCGAAGACAGGATTCCTTCGGCTTTTATGATTTGTTGTAGTTTTAGGTCAAATTCTCTTTTCTTGCTCTGAATTGTGGCACTTTCCTTTGTGAAAAATTCTGTCTTCTTTTTTAATGTCTCAAGTTCTGATGTGATGTATTTTTCATCAAACAATGGATTCAGTTTCTCTACACTAGAATCACAGACTGGGCATTTGCCATCAACAAGATGTAATCTGTTTGCAATGTCTTGTTGGCTTTTTATTGTAGCTATCTTCTCGCCAACCTGTTTTAGTTCTGTATTTATCCTGTCAATGTCTAACTGTGCATGTTTTGCATCTGATTCTACTTGTAACTTGAATGCTGCAATTGACAAGCTGTTGGAGCACTCGGTAAGTTTTCTCTCTTTTTCTACCAAGTCTCGCTTCATCTTGACGATGGTATCTCGTATGTATTTGAGAAGGTCTTCTTTCTTGTTCTCTATCTCCTTTATCTTTAGCTCCTTTGGAATTTCTGTTTCAATGGTTTGTTCCAGCTTGGCAAATTCTTGCTCTTGTGATATCTTGTCGTCTTCGAGTCTCTTTTTTTGCGGTTCAAGTGATGCTATCTCTTTTAACAATGCATCCACTCGGTTTTGTAAAACATCGATATTGGTATCATCATAACTTAGTTTGGCCCTTGTAGTATCTCTAAAACCATCAATTGTTTTTTTCATGGACTCGTATGCGATATCCAGCTTGTCTATCCCAATTACTGCATTGATTAGTTCCTTGAACTTTCTTGGGTCTGTCTCGATTATTGCCTGAAGTTCTCCTTGTTGTACAATTGACGCAACCTTGAGTTTTTCAAAATCTAGTCCAATTAGGGATTCTATGGTTTTTGTCATGGACTCGCCAAACTGCTTTCGTTCTCCTGCTGCAAGAGGTACCGGTTCACCATTGACCTTTTCCTGCAGGACCGCACCCACTGTTCCCTTGGAATCAATCTTGCGTACTGCCTCAAACTGCCTATTTCCTATGGAAAACTCTACTTTTGCATATGCCTGGTTGTTTCCTCGTCGCAATAGTCCCTTTGTTGATTTTCTCAGGTGTTCTCCAAACAATGCAAATGTTATTGCATCAATGATGCTTGATTTTCCAGCCCCGTTTTGTCCTACAAATACTGTAACGCCTTTGTCAAATGTTAATTTTGTATTCTTATGCGATAGAAAGTTTTCAAGCTCAACTGATTGTAGCATTTTTTACTCCTTTTTTGAATCTCTCAAAATTGTCAATTATTGCCTGGCTTGCCTCGTCTGTATTGCCTTTTGATAATAATGGTAATAGTTCGTTTATTGCAAAATTTGCCATCTCTGTGGAACCGAGAATATCTGTTGCAATCCTGTGCATTTCATCTTCGATCTTTAGTGGCTTGTTGACAAATACAGAACCGTTCTGCTCTTTTGAAACATATTTCCAAAAACAACGCAATGTTAGATCTGTTAATTTGGAAATTTGGGCTTGAACCAGTCCGGGCTCGTAACCTTCTCCTGTAATCTTTAGCTCTACTATGGGTTTTCTTGCAAGTGACTTTATCTTGTCTGCTATTGTATCCACTTCCCTTGAGATGTTCTCAAATGATGTCTTGATTGAAAATTGTGGTCTTGTGTCAAGCTTTATCCATGTTGGACTTGCCTCTGGTTTTGAAATGTCTACTTGGTAAAACCCTTTTTGTGTTTCTTTTATGCCTTCACTTGATGTAAGTTCAATTGATCCAGGATATGCTAATGGCCCTCCAAGATGGGAGAATCGTTTCAAATCTTGGTCATGAAGATGGCCCATTGCATAATATGTGAAATTCTTTGGAAGGTCTGTAGAATTCAATTCTGCTGCAAACTTATTTATCTCTGCAATTCCTTGATGTAAGACAAGTATCTTATGTCCTTGGTGTTTTTTGGCCTCGGCATCCACTTGGGCAAAGTCACTCTCAAAGGATTCAATCTCTGACTTTCTTCGCTTGTCAAAGCCTGCAATTAGGATATCCTTGTAAACAAACGGTTTGCCGTTTCCAATATACTTTGAAAAGTCTAGGTTGTGGTATACCCAAGGGACTGGAGTTGCCCTGATTCTACTGATATCATGGTCTCCTAAGATGAAAAAAGAGTCAATGTTGCTTTTCTTCAGGCGCTTCAAGGCGTTTGCTAGAACAACAATTGCCTTTCCGCTTGGATTTGGGACATGAAATATGTCTCCTGCTAGAATGATAAAATCAACGTGGTCTTTTATTGATGTGTCAATTGCTTCATCAAATGCTTGGTATACGTCATTTTCACGCTCTTCTGAATGATATTGTACAAAACCAAGATGTGTATCTGAAATATGTGAAAAGATCATCTCAATCTAATAACAGATCTTTTTGAATCATTGATTTTGTAGATTCGCTTGCGACTTGCTTGAACTTGTCAGTCTGACTCCATTCTGATACTGCATTTAGGTCAGAGCCTGATTTTTTGCTCTTGACCTCGTCAACATGTACTATTGATGGCAAGTTTACCCACTGTCCAATTAATACAGCATCACCGATATTCAAAGATGAAAGTTGTGATAACAGGTCCTTGCTTAGTGATTCTGCAGCTGACGCAATCTGTTGTTGATCATCGTCTTGCACTATCTTCATTATTGCAAGTGAGCCCATCTGGCTTAGTACATTTGGATCAATGTTTCTTGGTCTCTGTGATACTACACAAAGACCGATTCCAAATTTGCGTCCTTCTCTTGCTACCTTTGATGCCCAGTACTTTGTATCTGTCTGTTCACCTTTTGGAATGAATACATGTGCTTCTTCTATTATGATAAATATCGGTGCAAGAAATCTATTGGCTCTCTTGTTTGATGACTTGCCTTTTCTTTCCCAGACTGCGTCCTTTCTATGTTGCAATAATTCTTGTAAATAGTACGATAGCCCAGCATTTGCCTGCCTCTCACTAAGCTCTGATATGTTCAGTACGTTGACTCTTCCTTCCTTGATGAGGTCTACTGGGTCACCGCAATCTGGGTCTAGTATGTCTGAGAATCTGTGCTTTGCATCATCTATTTTATCCAAAACTCTGCTTGCACTATCTGCATAACCTTTTGTGGTACGTCCAAATGATGCTGCACTTTCCTCAAGTGCTTGCCAGAAATCTTTTGATTGTTTCACGGATTCTGTAAATGATTCTCGTAATGCTCTTTGCTGCTTGTCTGCATTTTCTCGAAGTTCGATTACTTCGGCTAGCTTGTCTGCAGGTAATAGTCTAGGATTTATCTTTGCAAGCATATAGTTCATCTTTGGGACATCAAGATTTTCGTAATCATTGTGGTAATCGAAAATAATCAGGGTGCCGTTTAGTGATGCAACATGTCTTGCAATCAATGATACTAGATTGCTTTTTCCCATGCCTGTCATTGCAAGTATGGCCAGGTGTCGCGATACTATCTTGTTTATGTTTATCTTGGCTTCTATAGTTGAATTTCTCAAGAGTGAGCCAATTCTTACCCATTCTTCTGCCATGGGGCCAAATATTACACCAAGATCTTTTTGGGTTGCTTCTATGATTGAAGTTCCTGGCAGGGGAGGCACTGCAGGTAAAATCATCTGGCCTTTTTGTAATTTATCCAGAAAACCGAGTATTCCAATCTTTACCTTGTAATTTTTATCTCGTGAATTGATATCTGCAACTTCTTTGCTTTCTACAGCTTCATCAAAATTTCTAACATCTGTTAGTGCCTCACTTGAGATGATTGACTTTTCAACAAGGCCCAAAATCTGTCCGTCTTGTGAATCAATTATTACATATTCTCCAACTGAGAGTGGCTTTGATGATTGTGCTGTTACATCAGTAGGCCTTGATTCTCCGATTACTACACCGATTGTCAACTCAATACCTCTCTTGAACCAATCTCGTTTCCTAGTCCATATAGACTAACAAGTCTTGCAAGATCTGAATTTGATATTTTACAGTTTTCATGTGCAAGCTTTAATGAATATGGATATCCACCAACGCTATTCTTTGTTATCATGTCAAGTAGTGATCTTATTTCATCGTCGGTGTGGTTTGCACCCAAAAGTTCTACCTTGATTAATGGTGTCGAGTCTCTTAATCTTGCATAGACATATGATACAACTTTGCCAGGTCCTAGACTGATGTCTGCAAATATTCTACTAAAGCCTGGTGTCTTGACTGCATGGTTATAATAGAATATGTCTCCTGCCATGGAGCCTAGTCTTTCAAATTGTTTTCTAGCAGACGATGTCTTTGATATGAAAATTACATTGTTTCTTTTCTTTATTGCAGTTGTAATTGAACTTCCAAGCGATGTCTGCCTTGTAAGAAATTGTGAATATAGCGAGCCGTCTAGTATCACCAAGTCTGCCTTGTCAACAGAGTTGATGCATGCGTCGACTTCCATCTTGCTTGCCTGTGTCTCAAGTTCAGGCGATGGCTGGCCTAGCCCTTGGTTATGACTCTCAGATATTATGGTACCATCTGATTTTATGGATACTCCGGTTACTACCCATAGTTCCAGGCCCTGAAACTTGGTACTGTTGTAACTACTATCTATTCCTGCAATATCTGCGTCTTTTTTCTTGGGGGTATAATCTATCCAGTTTTCCCTAGCCGTCTTGATGATTTGATCGAATTTCTCGCCCTTGAAGATTGACCTTGCCTCATCACGTTTCTTTATTGCGTCACGATAAACCGTATTGAGCATAAAACACCTTTGCCTGCAGAGATAAAATGTTTCTCGTTTGAAACTGGTTTGCCTTCTGGTTAATGTAAAATCAACACAAAATCTGTAGCTAATTAATTAATGGTGTCTTACTAATATGGTAACATGTTTGAAAATGAGAGAACTTGGGGTAGATTTGTAGATAATAATTCAACTGATGAGTTTCATAAAAAATTTGACGCAGCAGTAGATCAAGTGCAAAAAGACTTTGGCAAGAAATATCCGATGATAATTGGCGGAAAAGAGATCTTCTCTAATGATGTTTTCCAAGTTAGATCTCCTGCTGACAAGAACTTGATACTTGGTAGCTTTCCACTTGGTACTAGAGAAAACACATTGCATGCAATTGAGGCTGCCAAGGACTCGTTTTACAAATGGTCTCTTACACCGTACCAAAAAAGGGTAGAGATATTCCGCGAGGTTGCAGATGTTTTTTCTAAAGACAAGTTTACACTGGCTGCAATTCTTTGCTTTGAAAACGGAAAGAACAGACTAGAAGCTATGGGGGACCTTGACGAGTCGATTGATTTCATGAGGTTTTATGCTGAACAACTGGAAACAAACGAAGGATTCTCAAAAGAGACAAAAAGTGCATCTCGTAACGAGAGAACTACAAGTGTTCTCAAACCATATGGTGTCTGGGGTATAATATCTCCGTTCAACTTTCCATCTGCAATTGCAATAGGGATGACCTCTGGTGCGCTGATAACAGGAAATACCGTAGTCCTAAAACCGTCAAGTGATGCACCGATATCTGCATTCAAGTTTGTTGAAGCGATATACCACAAGCTACCGCAAGCTGCGATAAACTTTGTACCAGGTGCAGGTAGCATAGTTGGAAAAACAATACTTGAAAGTAATCTGGTTGATGGAATTGCATTTACAGGCTCAAAAGAAGTTGGAATGTCTGGATATTCTGAATTTGAATCGCATAGGCCTAGACCATTTATCTCCGAGATGGGAGGAAAAAATCCTGCAATAATTGCCGCATCCTCTGATATAGAGAAAGCAACAGATGGTGTAATGCGTGCAGCATTTGGTTACAGCGGACAAAAATGTAGTGCATGCTCACGTGTTTATGTTCAAAAATCAATTGCGCCCAAGTTTTTGGAAAGACTTGTTGCAAAGACTAGCGCACTAAAGATTGGCAAGCCATGGGAGAAAGATGCCTACATTGGACCTGTCATAAACGAATCTGCGGTAAAAAAATTCCAAAAAGCATCTGAGCTTGCAAAAAAAGATGGCAAAATACTATGCGGCGGTTCTATTGTCACTGATGGTTCAAATAAAGATGGAAACTTTGTTGCACCTACAATTGTGACAAATCTTCCAAAAGATCATGAATTGATACGAGAAGAACTGTTCTTGCCATTTCTATGTGTTGAAGAGTTTGAAAACTTTGACGAGGCACTTGCCATGGCAAACAAGAGCAATTATGGCCTAACCGCTGGGGTTTTCAGCCAAGACAAAAATGAGGTTGAAAAGTTTTTTGAAAAAATTGAGGCCGGAGTAACGTATGCCAATAGGGCAGCTAGTGCAACTACTGGTGCAATGGTTGGAGCGCAACCATTTGTGGGCTGGAAGGACTCTGGAATCTCTGGAAAAGGTGCAGGAGGGGCATACTATCTTTTACAATTCTTACGCGAGCAGACTCAGACTCGATGTGCATGAATAAAGGAACTTCCAAGAAGCAATATGTTTCGTTTTCTCTCCTTTAGTCTTCTAATTGAATATGGTAGCCAGTTGGTGCCATATGGAATATACTCTGAAACTTGAAAACCGCTTTTTACCAAAATGGGTTTTAGTTCATCACGTATTCCCTTTAGCATCTGAAATTCGAATTTTTTCTCATGTTTTTTTGATAGTTCCATTGCAAGATCAATTAATTTGGAATCATGCGTTGCTATTGCAAACTCGTTTCCTTGCCCAAATAAAACATTCATTAATTTTTTATAATTCTCATCTACTTCATGTCTTGTCCTGTATGCATTCTTTGAATTTTCGTGGTATGCTCCCTTGACAAGACGGACCTTGGAACCATTTTTCAAAAGCATGTCAAGATCATTTTCGCTGCGTTTGAGGTTCGCCTGTACAACCACTCCAAGTCTTTCATATTTTTCAAACAGGTTTTGGTAAATCTTGAATGTGTTATCAGTATACTCTGATGACTCCATGTCTATCCAAACAAAAGACTGGAACTGGAGTGCCTTTTCTATTATGGCATCAAGGTTTGATAGGCACTCTTTTGTGCTAATGGCAAGTCCTACTTGGGTTGGTTTTATGGATAGTCCTCCTGTTATCTTTGATCTTCGCAAGTTTGAGACAAGAGTGAGATAGTCCTCTACTGTCTGGGTTACTTGGGCCTTTGATGTCATGTGCTCACCCAACTTGTTGAGTATGGCATTCATCCCATTCTCATTTGCCTTGCGTGCAGATTTGAGTGCCTCTTCCATGGTATCTCCTGCTATCCACTGTTTTGCTATTTTGAAGAGAACTTTCTCAATCAGTGCAGATTCATGTTTTTCCAATTTTATTGACTCCATGGTACTAGGGTCGCTTTAGATAATTCAATATTTTGTTAAAACCTGATAACAGATTTAACAAGGATGAATCTTAGAAATTTTGATTGAAACGAGTAGGATTACTTGGATGTGGGGCAATTGGATCAGAGATTGCCTTTGCAATAGATTCTGGAAAAATTTCTGCCAAGCTTACACATATCTATGATTTCTCTAAAGAAAATTCTGCAAAACTTGTGGACAAGCTACAAAACAAACCCGTCATAACAGAAAATGTTGGATTACTTGCAGCATCGCCTGTTGACATGATAATAGAGGCTGCATCCCAAGATGCAGTCCGTGATGACATTCTAAGCATATTGCAAAACAGAAAAGATGTCATGATAATGAGTGTCGGTGCATTGCTTGATGAAACCATATTTGATATCGTCATGGATGGCTGCAAGGATTTTAACAAACGCGTCTACCTCCCGTCTGGTGCAATAATAGGCCTTGATGGAATCAGAGCAGTGCAAGATGAACTGGATATGGTAACACTTGTGACAACAAAAAATCCCAAAGCATTGAAGGGCGCCAAGTTCTTTGAGACTTCAACTATAGATCCTGATAAAATCACACAATCTACTACGATCTATGAGGGTAGTGCACAAGAGGCAGTGAGATTGTTTCCTGCAAACATTAACGTTGCAGCATTACTCAGCCTTGCAGGAATTGGAAGTCAAAAGACTAGGGTAAAGATAGTTGCAGACCCGCAAACTGACAAGAACACTCATGAAATCCAGGCTGAAGGAAAGTTTGGCAAATTCTCAATCAAGGTAGAAAATGTGCCAAGTCCAAACAATCCCAAAACAAGCAGGCTTGCAACACTTGCTGCAATAGAATGCCTCAAAAAGATTTGTGGAACTCCTCTGAATATAGGCACCTGATGGTAATTTTTGCCATCTAGATCGACTGTTGCCGATAAATTTGTCAATATCATGACGCTTTAAAGATGAATCAATGCTAGATATCTCGTATATGGATATCAAGTCTGAGATACTCAAACTCAAAAAAGAAAAAGATGTACTGATACTTGCTCACAATTACCAGCTTCCTGATGTACAAGATGTAGCAGACTATGTAGGGGACTCGTTAGGGTTATCAAGACAAGCTGCAAAGACAAAACAAAAGACAATTCTTTTCTGCGGTGTCCACTTTATGGCAGAAACTGCTGCAATCACATGTCCTGATAAAACCGTATTAATCCCAGACCTTGGTGCAGGGTGTTCACTTGCTGATACAATTAATGCTGAAGAATTAAAAAAATGGAAATCCGAGCATCCAAAAGCAATCACCGTAGGATATGTCAATACATCTGCTGAAGTAAAGGCAGAGCTTGATTATTGCTGCACTTCATCTAATGCTGTAAATGTAGTAAAATCTATTCCAGAAGACCGTGAGGTTCTCTTCTTGCCAGACATGTTCCTGGGCTCTTATGTTGCCAAGATGACAAACAGAAACAACATGTTCATCTGGGCAGGTGAATGCCATGTCCATGCAGGCATACGATCTCAAGATGTACAGGAAAAGCTAAGAGAGCATGCAAATGCCGAATTCCTAGTCCATCCGGAATGCAGCTGTACCTCGTCAGTAATGTATGATGTAGCATCAGGAGATTATGGCTCAAGACAAGTCCAAATCTTGTCAACCGAAGGCATGATGAATCATGCCAAAAGTTCTCCTGCAAAGGAGTTCGTTGTGGCAACTGAGACTGGCATATTATACAGGATGCAGAAACAAAATCCAGACAAGAAGTTCATACCAATGTCTGAGAATGCCATATGCAAGTACATGAAGATGATTACACTTGACAAGGTGTATGCTTCATTGCAAGAAAACAAGTATCAAGTCAAGGTTCCAAGAAATATTGCAGAAAAGGCTCATCTTGCAATTGAGCGAATGCTTGCAATCAACTAATTTCTAAGCTAAGGTCAAGGCCTGCAACTGAGCTTGTCAGTCTTCCAATAGATATCATGTCTACACCTAACCTTGCATACTGGGCCACGTTTGAGTGATTAATTCCACCCGATGCTTCTATCCTTACTTTGTTTCGTAGGTTTAGTCGCTTGAGCTCTGAAATTACTTTTTTGATAATTGGTGGAGACATGTTGTCAAGCAGGATTATTTCTACACCTTCGTTTGCAGCAATGATTGCATCATTGAGGTTTTCCACTTCAACCTCGATTTTTTTGTGTTTTTGTTTTGCACGCCTTATCAGGCCCAAAAAAGAGTCTGATGCAGCAATGTGATTGTCCTTTATCATAACCGTCTGGTCAAGTGACATTCTGTGTTTGTGTCCCCCTCCAATCTCTACTGCCTCCTTGTCAAAGATTCTCAAGCCAGGTGCAGTCTTTCTTGTGGAATACAGTCCGACCTTGGGATTTGCGGCACGGATTTTTTTTACGTATGTATTTGTCTGGGTTGCAATGCCGCTCATTCTTGACATTAGATTTAGTGCAGTCCTCTCACGGGACAAAACCGAGTATGTGTCCCCTGTAATAGTTAGTATCTTTTGGTTTGGAGATACAGTCTGTCCGTCTCTTCTGTGTACTAAAACCCTACAATTCTTTGATGCAAAAATCTCTTTGGCATATGACACACCTGCAACAATGCCATTTTCACGAGATATGATATATGCAATAATTTTTTTCCTTGGTAGTAATTTGCTTGTAATGTCGCCGCTTTTGATATCTTCGGCAAGAAATCTTTCTATCTGTTTTTTTGCACTTGGTTGCAATCTATGTTACCTTGAGTGCATACTTGCCTTTCTCTTTTATTCCAAGAGATTTGGCAACTAGAGAATTTGCTGGGTCTACAACAAGAACTGAGCTACTCCAGTCTGGGCTAAGATCCGATGATTTACATATTGGACAAACTTTTCCTACTGTAACAAATTTGCATTTGCGACATGCCAATTCTCTTACCATGTCTTATCACTTGGACTCCGCTGTCTTTTTTGCCTTTTCTGGAGCTGCGGTCTTGGTTGCAGCAGCTGCAGCGGCTGGATTTTTAGATTTTTTAATTTCTTCTTCAATCCATTCGTCTGCACCTAAGAATGGTTGTCTACATGTGATTCCTACTTTCATAGCTGCTGTCTTGCCAATTGATACTGCAGTAATTCTTGCACGGAGTGTTGTCCCAATCTTCATTGTTCTTCCACTCTGGTTTGCAAGGATCATGCCAGACTTGACATCGCTTTTGAGATAGTCATCCATGATTTGTGACAAGTGTAATAATGCGTCTGTTGCACCGATCCTGACAAATGCTCCAAAGTCTGTAATCTCGACAATCTCTCCACGGACAATTTCCTGGAGTTTTGGTGAAAATGTTAATGCTGTAAATTCTACTCTGTGGTATGTTCCTCCATCGCCTGCAATTACCTTGCCCATCTTTTCGACCTTAGTCTCAAGTATCATGATGACATAGCCAAGCTCTGGGTTTATCATACTCTCATATTTTTCACGAAGGATTGTAATTGCAGCCTTTTTCAGAGACTCTCCGAATAGTTTAGGAGGTATTCTAACTACATCAGTAAGTGTCGATATAGAAAACATCCATAAATCGACATAAAATTTGAATTTATGAATCTTTGGATAATCTGAATATTATTTTTGCCTATGTTTAAATATCGTATTCGGGATTTTTTACTTTATGGTTTCAGTTGATCAAGTACTTTCTACGTTATCTACAGTAATCGATCCAGATCTGAAAAAAGACATTGTCTCAATGGGGATGATAAAAGACATTGAGATCAATGGTGGAGATTTGAAGTTCACACTAGAGCTTACTACCCCGGCTTGTCCATTTAATGACGAAATAGAGCAAGATGTAAGAAACGCAATTGCAAAGATAAAAGAAGTATCAAAATTTGATCTTAAAGTCACTGCCAAAGTCATGGAGGGAAGATCCCTTAGCATGGACGAGATGTTGCCAACGGTAAAGAACATCATTGGTGTTGCAAGTGGGAAGGGTGGAGTAGGAAAGACCACTGTATCTGTAAACTTGGCACTTGCATTGGCACAGACTGGTGCAAAGGTTGGATTGCTTGATGCTGATATCTACGGCCCAAGTGTTCCATTGATGCTTGGAATGGGAAAATCTGCAATGGAAGTTGACAATAATAAATTACAGCCAGCCGAGTCCCATGGACTAAAGGTTGTATCGTTTGGATTCTTTGCAGAGCAAGCACATCAAGCTGCAATATACCGTGGACCAATAATTTCTGGAATACTAAAACAGTTTCTTGTTGATACCAACTGGTCTGATCTTGATTATCTAATTGTGGACCTTCCGCCTGGAACAGGTGACATTCCTTTGACACTTGCACAGACCATTCCTATTACTGGTATCGTTGTAGTTACCACTCCGCAAGAGGTTGCAAGCAATATTGCAGTCAAGGCATTTGGAATGTTCCAGAAACTAAACATACCAATCATGGGAGTGATTGAAAACATGAGCTATTTCATTTGTCCTAATTGTACTACAAAACACTACGTCTTTGGAAAAGAGGGCGCAAAAAGAATGAGTGAAAAACACGAACTTGCATTCTTGGGAGAGATTCCACTCAATCCTGGCATCATGGAAGGCTCTGATACTGGAAGGCCGGTACTTGTCACAGATCCTAATTCTCCTTTATCTCAAGCATTCATGGTTGTAGCAAAAAACGTTGCAGCAAGATGTAGTGTGCTTGCATCTCAGCTAAGTGAAGAAATGAAAGCTGAGGTCGCAACTCAAAAATAGTTCAAAACAAAGGTAAATTGTGCGTCTTCCTGAAAACCTGCGTTCTTCATTAAAAAAACCTCTTGGTATCTTGATACCTGATTATGAAGTGACTCGTTCCAGTGTTTCAAATAAAATTCCAAAGGGTGCATTTGTGATTACTGTTGGTGATGCCACAACTGAAAAGATGATATCATTTGGTCTTAATCCATCCCTTTCGATTGTTGATTCTGTTGAAAAGAGAAACAAGCGAGACTTGCCAGGTGGATATGTTAAGACAATTTTAGAATGCGCAAATCCTGCTGCCGAGATAACAGAGCAGAGTGTCTCTGTGATAAAACAGGCATTTGGTATGGCTGCACCTGTGAGGATTATTGTAACTGGGGAAGAAGACTTGCTTGTTCTTCCTGTTGCAGTTTTTGCACCTGACAATTCTGTGGTACTGTATGGCCAACCAAATGAGGGGCTGGTACTGGTACAGATAACAGAGGAGGTAAGAAATAAGGCTAAATCCATAATGAATTTAATGGTTTGAGTGGGGAATGAGGAGACGGTGGCTGTATGATTTGTGATTAAACTAATCAATGTCCGACCCTACTTACAACTTTAGTGGTTAAAACAAAAAAATCCACCATTGCCAATACGAATTTTGACAAGATGAATTAAACTTGAAATCATATTCTTTGATTCTGTGAAGCTTGACTCTGATCTGCGCTTTAAGATATTAGAAAAAGTTGGCGTCTACTCTGCAAGATTTAGTATTTCTGAACCCAAGATACTTTTCACAACAAAAGAAGTTCTTGAGATGCCAAAGGAAGTAACTGAAGGAAGGAGAACATCTGCATACAAGTATCTTGGGGTATCCTACATTCAAGATAACGTGGTTTTCATCAATGTCAGAAAGATGCCTGATGAGAAGATGCTTGAAAATACTATAGTGCATGAACTGATTCACATGCGTTTTCCATATCTGAGCCATGGCAGGAAATTTAACAAGTTGGTAAGGCGTGGCCTTGCCGGATGGACATTCAAGCCGTATGTAAAAAGACGCTAGTTGTTACTCAAGGCTATTTTTCTTCAACAATTGTTGTCATGTCAAGCTTGTCTATCTGGGCTTCTATGGTTTGTTTCATGGATTCATTGTGTTGTGCACAAAACTTGAAAAAACCATCGACTGTTTCAAAACAACCACATATCCACTTTGTCTGTATGTCGCCCTCTATTGTAAGTCTGTTATAGTCACTTTTCTTTGCCATGGAACTATACCATATGCATCACGCTAAAAAAGTTTTGAAAAAATCCTATCACTGCCTAATATGATAATTTTATAAGGTGTCTATCTGATGAATTTTAAAAGTGCAAGCAGGAAAAAATTCTATTTTGAAAGTACAAAAACTAGATACTACAAAACAGGCTGAAAAACGATGGGTAACTCTTGAAGACTCGAACCTAATTGAAATTATATTAAAATCAGTAGGAGATGAGGACAAGAAAAGTATCATGAATGTAGTAATTGATGAACCTCATACTATTTCTGAAATTCTTGATATTTCCATGATTCCTAGGACTTCGGGATATAGGAAAATAAATGCGCTAATATCTGATGGCATGTTGGTTCCTCAAGGATTTGATATGACACACGATGGAAAGAGGGTCACAACTTACAAGGCAATGTTTGATAACATTAGCATATTGATAGAAAAGAACAAGGTTATTGTAAAAATACAACCTACGCAAATAATGTAGGTTTTCTATTCTAGTGTAGCTTTCATTTCTTCGAATTGTTCTTTTGTGATTTCGCCTTTGGCATATCGTCTCTTCAATATGGTCAATGGGTCATCATCAACTGATTTTGGTTGTATGACTTCGGTTGTATGGGTCTGTGATCTCCTAATTCCTTCGTTTACAATTGCTACGATCTTGGCAGCTTTATCTTTTGGTATTGCGTCAATAAACCCCTGCTGATCATTGTTAAAATATCCTGATGATATGATGATTTTAGAAGTAAAAACTCCGTTTTCAAGTTTTACATTGTTTATCTGGGTGTATGGTATTGCATCAACATCTGAGCGCAATCCCAGTGAATTTGGGTCTCTGATTAGCAAGCGCTTGTCTGTTGCAAAGAGTGTCTTTGGAGTTATCAATTTTCCACCAGGCATTATCTTGCTTTGTCTTGCCACTGCCTTGATTGTTTCTTCCGTATCCAACATATTTTTTATTCTATCAATCTCTGATAGTTCATCTTCGTCAAACTGGGAACGGTCGAATGTATACTCGATTTCTTTTTTCTTGCCAAACATGGTTATGAATAAAAAAGTAAAACTTGCTCATTAACTTGATCCATAATTCATCTGATAGACTCTATTACTGATGTCTTAGACATGAGAAAATACATTTTCTACTGAATTCTATTTAAAAATAATATAATTGGGTTAAAAAATCTAGACGCCGTATTTACGGGCAGCCTTCCATCTTTTGGATGAAGTAGCCTTTCTTTTGGATCTCGTTGGCAATGGGTTCTGGTGCACCTTGTGAGTGGCAGAACTGACATTCCTCGGTTGAAACCTTTGACTCGCCCTCTCCGATGGTCTTGAGCCATTCTTTTGCATACTGGATTGCCTTTTGGTGATCCTTCTGGCTTGTAATGACGTCAAAATGCATCGTATGGCCGTCCTTTGCCTCTACGTATGTATCGTATACGTGAATTTCCATAATTATTATTCTAAAATAGGGATATTTAATCTAATTTGGACAAGTTTTTAACGAATACAAAAAGATCGCAAAAAATTAAACTAATCACATTCAAAACGTGCCTAGTACAATTATTTACTAATAAACATCCGTCAAGGTATGGCAAAAAAATGACCATTATTGTCCATTTCTTTTTGATCGCAAATTTGCTAATTCATTGAATATTCGTTGCCACCGTAAATGTTGTGGATTACAGACGATGATGCAATCAGAGTATAGTTGGAATCATATACCATGATGGTTCCAGCAAGTGGAAAGTGATATGCTCCAACATCAAGATTTGCAACACCATTTCCAACCTGAGCTGCTGCCAGTGCATTACCTCCCGAATCTACCAAATATGCTGTATCTGCACCAGCTGGAAGGTTTGTCACCTTGATATTTTCTCCAGTTGTTACATAATAGTCAAGAAACGTACCGTTTAGGAGCTTGCCAGGGTATGATGACTGCGGTTCAAGGTATACGTTAAACGGTTCAGGCATTTGCAGATTCAGGGTATCACTTGTGTAGACCATGGCATTGTCCATGTACACCTTGAGGTAGTTGTTGCCGTTTGTTATTATGGTACAGTCCCTTTTCAATGGCTGATTGGCACTAGTGTCTGCCCATAGCACGTGAAATTGTGTAGCTTGGGTTAGATTTCCATCTGTAGATACTACTGCCCAGCGTGTTCCAGCAGAACCCGTGATTGCTACACATGTTACATAGTTTATCCTGGGTTGAGATGTCTGCACATACATTCCATTTTCATAAAACTGGTTTGGTATCTTGGAAACAGGTGTTGTTATGACAGAGTGGAACAGTGCAGCATTTTCATTTGGTGCTGCTGCATAAATTCCAGCCCATGTGCCATTTGAAGGAGCTTGAACTCCAATGTGGAATCCTAGTAAATCTTTGAAAAAGTCATATGGTGCATTTCTGTCTGGCGCATCTCCTCCATATATCCAGTATCTGTGATTTGTAACAAGCTGCTGCCTGTTCTTTGTTTCATTGTTTAGCGGATCCTGCACAACAAGTCCAGAATGGGTCAAGCTTGTCTGGACAGGCCCAATTGTTCTGTATATTGCAGACAAGCTAGTTGTCGTATTGTTCCCTGTAGTGATGCTATGCAGCCTGTTTGCTACATTGTCAGTCCAGCGGTAAAATGTATAGTTGCCATAATCTGCAACTGCAGTTTGATATTTTTGAGTATTGTTTACTCCAAAACTCTGCGGCGTATATCCGTCTTTTATTGTTCTACCGTTTTGCTGTAGTATGGTATAAAATCCAGGCAGGGAATTTCCAGTATCGCTAGTACTTTTGACTGTAACAATTGACGGGCCTATAGTGGATTTATCACGATATGTGGCAGTAATGACGTCGTCATTTGTAATTGATATTGATTTTTCACGTATGTGGGATCCATTATCAGACCAATTGTCAAATACAATATTGTTGTAATCGCTTGGAACTACCAAGTAGGACACGCCATTTTGTACAGTAAATGAGGCAGGAGAGTACCCCCATGATATTATATTTGAAGTCAGCGGATCTTCAAGTGCTACAAAAAGACCTGTAATGACTGTGCCATTTTCTGCCTGTGTGTTAATTGTTAGTGTACTGGTGTTAATGGTACTAGCATATACAACATTTGAAAATATTTCTGGAGATGATGATAAAACTAGAATAAAAAATCCGGCTAGCAAAAATTTATGGGATAATTTTTTGTGATGTTTATCATTCATTTGTATAAGGAATTATTTTCCATATTTTATTCTCGTATGCGTAAATTATTCTAGAATTTGAATTCTTATCTTGGAAAATATAAAATACTCTAGAAAATTGATATATAGCACCAGTATAGGTTGCCAATGCCGTAACTAATTTTTGAAACATGGTTTCATGTCACAGAAAAATTGCCTAGTAAATTCAATGCATGATCAAATTAAACACAAATTCTAGTGTACCCTATGAAAAGATCAAGTGTAATTTTACTTGGAATCTTACTCTTTGCCGTGGTGGCAACTCCATTGGTATTGGCTACAAATGCTGATGCGGCTCACTCAAAAGCTGGAAAATTTCTGATTCCTCCAGATGTAATTCCTCCGATAAACACTGCCAAGCATGTCAAAATTCCGGTACATCACATATTGGTGCATCCTGTCACTCAGGTGCCGGTAATTGGACAGTCTCCTGTGAAATCTCAAGTCGACGTAGCTTGGTCATGTGGCAATGACGACTCTAAAAAAGGCAATTCTGAGAACAAATGTGACTTTAAAAAAGACACAAAGGACAAATCAAACAACGGCAATTCGCAAGGTAACTCAGGTAACGATTCCAATCCGACTGCTAAATCTGAAGGTGCTTTTCATGATGATTTCAGTAATGATACCAACTCCCAAAACAGTTCTTATGATGTAAATGCAACTGAGGTCTTGGCTCATGACAACGACTCTACAGTGAATTTCACTGTAAAATAACCCTGGATCTTGGTAAATCCTTTTACGTTAGTTTGACTCATAATTGACGATGTGGGGCGCAAAGAGCGAATTCAAGTGTAAAGACTGTGATACCACTTTTACTGACAAGGACCACCTTGAACGACACAAACACGTTCACAAAAAGTAAATCTACATAATCTTTACTGGGACTGGTACGATACCTGAATTGTAAATATACGCCTTGAACTCGTCGTGCACATTAGAGTAAATGACCCATGTTACAGGATTGATCTCCATGTATTTTTCATCTGTAGTTGATGGGAATGGCACTGAATCTGGATGGGAATGAAATATTCCAACTACTTCAAGATTCATCTCTTCTGCCTTGTTGTATGCTGTTATGAGTTCCTCGTTTGATATGGTGAAATTTACTGGAGATTTCTCAATGTTCTCGGTAAGAAAAATTTCTCTTGTTGTGATGGTATCGTTGATGTTGATGCCAAACAAAATAGCGCAGGACTCGTTTGGAGAATTTCGATTCGAGTATTTCTTGAGTACCTCTGCTTGATTCTTGGATATTGTTATTGATTTTGGTCCAGTCATCCTACTGTTACTTTTCCAGTCATCCATGGATGTACTGAGCAAAAGTAATCTACTTCACCAGTTTTGTCAAACGTATACTGGAATGTCTTGCCTGGCTTGATGAGACCAGAGTCAAACAGTGTGCCAGGTGTTGTGTCACTTGACTCTCCGCTGGTTACGGTATGAGCTGCACTATCAGAGTTTGTCCAGGATACGGCAGTTCCTGTCTTTACCTTAATCTCTTTAGGATCAAAGTATTTCTGACTTGCAGATTGAGTCGAGGCGCCCTTTGCAATATCAACACTTACTGGTTTTGCAGGCTCTGTAATTGTTATCTTTCCTGTCATGAAGGGATGTACTGTACACATGTAATCATATTCTGTTGCGTTCAGTTTCTGTGTATCCAGTCTGAATGTTTTTCCTGCTGATATTATACTTGAATCAAATATGGCCCCATCTGGTGCATTGGTTACTGTATGTGGGACTTTGTCATCGTTCTTCCATTCTATGATATCTCCCTTGGGGACAGATATCGTTGCAGGATTAAAACTTGGATTTCCTTGAACTGATGCGTTTGCAGGAATCTCTATTGATATTACTGGAACATTTGAAACTGGTGCGGTAGCGTTTGCTGCAGTCTGGTTTACAGATTGTAAATGGAATTGAGCACCTGGTCCTAGGAAACCAAATGCAGTGTAAGAGCCAATGCCTACTACCATTGCTGCAACAAATATTGTTGCAACTGGCTTGAAGTACTTTGGTTTTTTCATGGAGAAGAACGCAAGGACTATGGTTGGAATTAGTATCATGATTAACAATCCAACAAATGCTGGCAATGATGTGACAATCTTGTTTAGACCTATTGCATATGTTCCAACGGAGCCGGCTATGCCAAAGATTACAAGCGTGGTTGCCTTTGCCCTTGGGCTAGTTGATACTCCGCCGCTTAGAATTCCTGCACCCAAAAATACCATGCCTACAAACATGGTCAGGCCTGACAGTGCCTGCATTCCTGTAAGGAACGTATTTGCAATACCCAAATATGATAAAATTACTCCTGCAAGACCAATTGCAGTCAGACCCATCCCGGGCATCATAAGGTCCCAGTCACTCATTTGTGCTTGTTCCATAAAGTGACATACTTAATTCTTTTGAACATCAGGGGAATCTTCGAAGAAATTAAATTCCCAGCAAAACAGCTATAGATCCGTGGGATTAAAGGAAGTACTTGAAGTATCAAAACCTAGAATCATAGTTTTACTTGTCATCACCGCAATCACTTCGATGTATGCTGCAAGCATCTTGATCGCACACAAGCCACTTGATAATATCACACTATTGCATCTGATAGTAGCAGGCGCATTATCATCTGCAGGCTCTAGTGCATTGAATCACTATTATGACAGAGATATTGATCCATTGATGAAAAGAACAAGCACAAGACCAATCCCATCTGGAAGAATGAAGGCACGTAGTGTCTTGGTGTATGGTCTTGCAGTTAGTGTAATTTCAGTAGTTTATGCATGGTTTACTCTAAATCCAGTTTCTACATTTTTCATTGCACTTGGAATATTTTTCTATGTGATAATCTATACCGCTTGGCTCAAACGCAACAACTGGTCTAATATTGTAATTGGTGGATTTGCCGGAAACTGTGCATCAATGGCAGGATGGGCTGCAGCAACTGGTTCCATGGATATTCTTGGTGTGCTTGTTGGCATGTTGGTATTTGTTTGGACACCATCACACTTTTGGTGTCTTGCAATGAAGATACGGGATGACTATGCAGAAGCCAAGGTTCCAATGCTTCCAGTATTGATTGGGATGCAAAAAACATCCAAGTATATTCTTCTTAATACTGCGATACTTGTACCATATTCTGTCATGCTTGTAGCATTTGGATTGGGTTATGTCTATCTTGGAGTTGCACTGGTATCAGGTGGTCTTATGTTGCTTTATCACTATAAACTAACAAAGACTCCTACATCTGACTTTGCATGGAAGGCATACAAGGTGACTGCGCCATATCTTACTATCATATTTGTAGGAATTGCACTTGATGCAGCATTTCACTTTCCAGTGATAAAATAATTACTCTGGAATCTCTTCTTCTTGTCCGACACCTGGAAATCCTGATTCGTATTCTTTCTCTAGGTTTTCCATGTTTTGTTTTTCAATCTCGTCTTCATCTTCTTCTTTTTCAGAAATCTCTATTCTACGGTCGTCTTTTGTAAGCCATGTCACCTTTATCAGGCCATAAATCTCTAGGTTGAGAAGTGTCTTGTTAAATTCATCTTCTGGAATTGAGATGCCTGCCTTGATTAGCGCCTTTGACAATTCAGAATCTGTAAGGGATCCTGCAATTTTGATCTTTTCATATATTGTATTTCGTAGTGGAATGGCCATGTCTTTTAACCGTAAAATGCCTTGTCCATTGGCTTTGGTAGTGCATAAGTGATATTATCTTTAACTGTGGTATACCAATCTTCAACTCCTTTTGTAATTGATGGCTTGACGTTTTTGAGTGCAGCAGAAAAGTCCGCACTGCTAATTTTTTGACTGTTGTTTCTCATTGCATTTACTGCAGATTCTCTGCATACTGCAACAAGATCTGCTCCGCTATATCCCTTTGTTGCAACTGCAATCTCCTTTAGGTTAATGTCTCCTGAAAGTGGCATAAGTTTTGTCAGTAACTTGATGATTTCAAATCGTCCCTTCTCGTCTGGCGGTGGTACAAAAATCACTAGGTCTAGTCTACCTGGTCGTATCAGTGATGGGTCGATAAGGTCTGGTCTGTTTGAAATTCCTAACACTATAACTCTTGATGCGCCACCATCTTCCATCTCTGTGAGAAGTTGACTTAGCAGTCTCTCGCCAATTCCTCCGTCTTCAGTTGATTTGGAGCGAGCAAGCGAATCAAGTTCATCAAATATTATTATACATGGTGATGAGGTTTTGGCCTTTCTGAAGATCTCTCTTATTGCTTTCTCTGACTCTCCTACCCACTTTGATAAAATTTCTGGTCCTCTTACAAGTATCATGTTTGCACCACTCTCTGTTGCAAGGGCTCGAGCAAGCAAAGTCTTTCCACATCCTGATGGTCCGTACAAGAGTGCACCCTTTGGTGGCTTGATTCCCATCTTTTGGAATTTTCCAGGCTCTTTTATTGCAGTTATCAAATTGTCTTCTAGAGTTCTTTTTGCATCGTCCAGTCCTCCAACTTCTTTCCACCATACTTTTGGACTCTCGACGTAAAACTCTCGCATTGCAGTTGGAACAATTTCGTGCATTGCGTCATAGAAGTCCTGTAGTGTGATCTTTAACTTTAGTAAAATATCGGGGGCAATCTTTTCAGTCTCATTTTCTATCTCTGGAAGATATGTCCTTACTGCTTTCATTGCAGCTTCTCTGCATAGTGATTTGATATCTGCCCCAGTGTATCCATGCAACTCTGCAGCAAGTGTCTTAAGATCTACGTCTTGAAGTGGCATGCCACGTGTGTGAATCTGTAATATCTCTAGTCTGCCGTCTGCGTTTGGTACTGAGATTTCAATCTCTCTGTCAAATCTGCCAGGTCTTCGCAATGCTGGGTCTACACTTTCAGGTCTGTTTGTGGCACCAAGAACTATGACGTTTCCTCTGTCGTTTAATCCATCCATCAATGCTAGGAGCTGGGCAACGACTCTTTTTTCAACATCACCGTATGCTTCCTCTCTTTTTGGAGCAATTGCGTCAATTTCGTCAATAAATATTACACTTGGAGAATTTTCCTTTGCCTCTTTGAAGATGTCACGCAGTCTTGCCTCTGTCTCTCCGTAATACTTGTTCATTATTTCTGGACCGTTGATAGAGTAAAAGTTGGCTTCAGATTCACTTGCAAGTACCTTTGCAATCAAAGTCTTTCCACATCCTGGTGGACCGTACAATAGTATGCCGCTGTGTGGTTCTATGTTGAGTCTTGTAAAAATTTCAGGATGCTTTAGTGGAAGCTCGACTATCTCACGCATTCTTTTTGTCTGTGTCTTAAGACCACCAATTTCCTCAAATGTAACTCTGATTTTTTTATCAATCGATGTTTCAGTAAGTATTGTAACTGTAGTGTTTCGCTCTATCTTTACAACTGCTTTTGGTGAAATCTTGTGAATTTTAAAATCCATGGAATTTCCAAGAATCATGACCGATATCTCATCACCTTCAGAAAGCGGCAATCCACGTAGCCTGTTTTTTACAAAATCTGTAAACTCTTTGTCAACTGTGACGTTGCCGTTTACTGGCATTAGTGTAACACTCTTTGCAGGTTTTGCAACTATTTTTCTAACATTTACCAAGTCGTTTATTCCAACACCTGCATTCTTTCTTGTCTGTCCATCTATTCGGATAACGTCTGGTGCTTTATTGTCGTCATCTGCTGGCCAAACTATGGCACAGCTTGATCTCTTTCCAACAATTTCAATCATGTCACCTGCTTCTACTTTTAAAAATTCCATTGCCTCTGGTTCTATTCTGGCTCGTCTTTTTCCAACGTCTCTTTGTTTTGCTTCGCCGACCCGCATTTGTAGCAGTTCGTCTTTTTTTACCAAGTGGACACCTACTTCATATCAACAGATGTTCTGCTTAAACCTAGGACCTCGAACTCTCCTACTCCATCTATTGCACGCACTGTATTTTCAAGAGAATCCATCTGACCTTCCTTGTCATCTAGGGCAAACTCTGCATTAAGGAAATAGAGGCCAAAAGCAAGTGGCTCTTTAGTATATTTTGAGAGTGTGATTCCTTCTTTTAATGTAGAATTGATCTTTTTTGCAACATCGTCCAAGTCTATCTCAGTTCCAGTTGGGAGGATTTTTGCTCTAAGTGAAAGTCGTGCCAATTTTTAAGGTCCTTCAAAAGTGCATGAATTGCATTTATACGGTCTTGCTGCCTCTCTGCAACTCTCACATCTCCAGAGCAATACAGAGCCACAACTAGGACAGTTGAATTTTACACATTTATCGTTAGGCATTATTGGTCTGTGACAAGAACTGCACACAGGTAATGCTATAGTTGACGACATGATAAAACTCGATTTTTACCGAATTTATACCTTGCTTATTAATTGGCATTTAGTTGAGCAATCTTCTCAATTCATTTCCAAGAATTGCCTGAATTGCCTTAACCGATCCTCGGACTCCAAGTAGTTTTGCAACAGATGTGGTATGAAAATCAAAACTTCCTTCTTTTGAGATCTCATCTACAATCTTTGGTGTTATGGAATCAAATATTGCATCAATTGATTTGTTGTCAAGCCTTTCAAGCAAGGAACGAGCAAGAAGCATGTTCTCGAACTCTTTTCCAAATTTCTGATTCCATTCTTTTTGGTATTCTAATAACTCTGATTTATTTCCTGATTCTAAAAACTTGGAGATTGCGTTTCCTGCAAGAATTCCTCCTATTCCAGATGTGTAAATTCCTCCCGCAGTTGTAGGTTTTGCCTGTCCTGCAGCATCTCCTATTGTAACAACATTTCCTGTAACAAATTCCTTGATTGGTCCTTTGATCCAAATCGGTGCAAATATTTTTCGGATTGTAGAATGTTTCCCCTTTTGTTTGAGAAATTCTTCTATGACTAGGGCGGGATTGATTCCTCTTCCCGCTACGCCTACTTTAGCCTCATCTCTTCTTGTAGGTATGACCCATGCAAAATATCCTGGATATTTTTCTTGATCTAAATACACCTCAATTTTTTCCTTGTCTATCCAGTCTCCAAATACTTCATACTGTGCAGACTGTAAAGTTCCAGTTCTGTCTTTTTGAATAAGCGATGATACGCCCCTTGCGTCAACAACTATCTTACATTTTATCTCGCCATCTGATGTTCTGGCTCCGTCTTTTGTTATCTCTCTTAATGATGATCTCACCCTGATTTCTGCACCGTTGACTTGGGCTTGGTGTGCAATCTGCTTGTCAAACTCTCGTCTGTCCAAGACTATGACTTGTTGTGGTCTTGCATCAATTGTAAAGTCTTTTCCAGAAGGCGATACTATCTTGGCAGTGCGTATCTTGTTGTCAAGTGTAGCCCTCACTGGTATGATTCCAAGGTCATCCATTGCAGGTATACTTACTACTCCGCCACAGTGCTCTGGAGTTCCAATCTCAGAATCTTCTTCTATTACTAGAACACTGTACCCCTTGGCTGCAATCTCTCTTGCGCACAATAATCCTGCAACACTTCCACCTGCTATGACTACATCATAATCCATGTGTTTTATTTTTGGTATCTACACTATTAATTCAATACGGATTTTGCAAAAACTTGATTGTACTTGTAAGAAAAAATGGGTTAGTGGCTATGACCGCAACCACAAGAGTGTTCACTCTCTGTTGATTCATGTTGGCCACCCTTGCCTGAACACTTGGAACATTTGTCTGAACCAGTGGCAGAAAAGAATCCGATTCCGCATGATACGCATTTCATACCTGGCATGTATGTAATAGAATACTGCCGTTATTTATGGATATGATATTCTATAGATGGAAAACAAATCTAGTCTTTTTATGAAACCATGATTTTTCAAAAGTTTAACATGTCCTAATGTTATAAAAAAATCATGGGCGACATCAAGCAAGTAATTGTTGTACGAAAAGATCTAGGGATGGGTACTGGAAAGATTGCAGCCCAGGTAGGTCATGCATGTGTTCTAGGTGCAGAACATGTAAGAAAATCAAAAAGAGAATGGTTTGACCAATGGGAAAGATACGGACAGGAAAAAGTAGTTGTCAAGGTATCCAGCATGTCTGAGCTTGATAAAGTAAAACGAGATGCGATATCGCATGATTTGCCATGGTCTGAAGTTACAGATGCCGGCCACACTCAGATAGAGCCTGGAACTGTTACATGCATATCAATAGGTCCTGCACCCGAAGAATTGATTGATAAAGTTACAAAGGATCTAAAACTTCTCTAGTGTGCTAAATCTTGTGCTCTCTGTCTTTTAATTTTGCATCATATGTTGTGGTTATGTTGTCTCCTACTTTTGCATCGCAAGCAAAGTTACGTATGATGTAACCATCATTTGTCTCTGCGGTGCATTTACCTGCCTCTACATAGACCACTCTGACTTTTTCTGTCACCATGGATGGAATCAAGTTCCAAAATGGGAACACTATGGTTGACATTATTACTACGGCTGCAACAATAGCACCAGTTGCCAAGAGCTTCTCATTCATGTGTTTGATCGAATTACTCCGTTATTTAGGATTATTGAGACTGGATGTATCCAGAAAATGTGTGATTGACCATACCTGAAAATCTTAGAAATATTCTTATGCATATTCATATTGTCCAGTCATATGTTTGTGGTTTCAGCAGAGATACAAATCAAAAAGGGCTCTGAAGGTGATTTCAAAAACTGGATAAAAGAGTCTAACGCAGAACTTGCCAAGTTTGATGGCTTTGTACAAAGAAGACTACTTGAATCACGGAATGGAAAGCATGTCATACTGGTAGAGTTTGAGACTCAAGGCAAGTTTGAAGCAATGCACAAGACACAAGAGCATTTTAGAATCCAGTCCAAGGGACACTCTATGCTGGAAGGCCCACCCAAACCAACGTTTTACGAAGTAGTTTCACAATAAAAATTAGTTTCTGTTGACTGATGATATGTCATAGATAATGTATCTTCATGTGATTGTTGTGCACAGCCTCAAATTGTGTAACATGGCCGCAATGTACGCATGAAAAAAACTGGTCAGTTGGCTGTGTTGGCCTGACTTCAAGCTTATAATCGTCTATCGCAACTACTGAAATCATGTTATTTTTTTGTACTACTGCAAAGTGTTTTTCAATTGACAGTGATTCCAGAAAACTCTTGATTGCCTTTATGACTAGACCTGAATCAACATCTTCATCGCTTATTGGCGCAAGCACAAACTCGTGAATCTTTAGTGCAGGCATTGCTCCAACTTGGTCTGATGTATATACTGCAAGGGGAGACTTTAGGGACGGTATGTCTCTACAGTCTACTGTAATCATGTATTGTCATGTCGTTTCATGATATTTTAGTCTAACAATTTATCAAACAGAATTTTTCTCTTGATTTTAACATCTTACGATGGTATGCGTATCATGTGTAAATGATTCAGTAAGATTTACATAAATACTTGAATCATCTCTGTCGTGGGAACAATATATGAAAATGCAGCAAATGATTTTCTAGAACTAGCAAGCGAACAACGACTAAAGATAATTTTCAAACTATTAGAACAAAAATCAAAAATCTCAAACATGGCAAAAGAATTGCACGCAACTGTACAAGAGGTACATAGAAACTTTGAGCGTTTGTCCAATGCTGGACTAATCCTGAAAGATAAAGATGGACTCTATGACTTGACAACATATGGAAAAACAATGTGTACACAAGTTCCGTCGTTATTGTTTTTATCAAAGAACCGCAAGTATTTTGAAACTCATGACTTTGGAGATATTCCGATGAAATTCATACAGCGAATCGGTGCTCTTGCAGGAGGACAACAGATCAAGGGGTTTGTGAATGTACTAGAACAATGGAAACTCGTGTACAAGAATGCAGACGAGTACATCTATGAACTGTTCACCGAAGTTCCTTTGGATCTGATAGAGCCATTGCTTGCTCGAGTAAAACGTGGGATCACACTGAACTACATATTTTCTAATACGGTAATTGTTCCAAAAGGACGAAAAGAATTGTTGCACAAATTGGGCATGAGAGAATTATTGGACAAGGGACTGGTGGAGCGAAAAATGAAGGAGGGTGTAAAGGTAGTTGTCGTTTTAAATGAAAAAGAGGCATGTGTGCTGTTCCCAACACTTGATGGCGATGCAGATATGCGAGAAATGTTTTACAGCAAGGACCAATTATTCCACGAGTGGTGTCTTGATTACTTTAGATATTGTTGGTATAATTCTGGGGCATTCCAAGAGAGCAAGATTTCTGAGTAAGCAATAGTTATAGATTTAATCTCTTGTTGAAATTTGGTATCTATTGCACGAGTCTAGTCTACAATACATTTGTTGTGTCAAATGTAGTAAATCATTAGAATTGGAAACGTTTGAGGAAAAAAATGAAATCATTGAAGGTCTTCTCACCTGTGTACAGTGCAATGGTACTTATCCCATAATAATGTCGATTCCGATACTAGTCGAGGATCTCTCCTTGTTTCTATCAGTTAGAGCAAAACTTGGAGGGTATCTTTTGCTTAATACAAAAAATCCTAAAATAAAATCATTGATAAAAAAATCTCTGAAAAATATAAAAAAAATTGGTGATGACACTACTGATCTGGAAAAAAACTGGGTTGGAATCTACAAAAAAAGCAGGCCAGTTACGTTTGACACAAAAATAAAAAATGCTGTCAGTAAACTTCCCAAGTGTGATTTTGTCATAGAACACGGTTGCTCTATTGGAAGAATATCTGAAATGATTGCAAGATATCATGGAATCGTATTTGGGATTGACAAGTCATTTTTTGCACTACTTGAAGCAAAAAAACATAAAACAAAAAATACTGATTACTTTCTTGCTGATTCCTTGTCTGTGCCATTTGGTGCCATGAAGTTTGATCTTGTTGTAGCGCTTAATGTATTGGAATTAGTGGAACCTTTGAAACTTTTAAAAATTATTGGTAAGCAGTCTAGAAAATTTGTCATATTGTCCGATCCGTATGATTATGACAGAGGGAAAAATTCTGTCAAAATCCGACTTGATGAAAAAACATTAAGGTCAAAGATAAAACAAATGGGATTCAAGTTAATTATAGGTACAAGCAGACCGAGCTTTATTTTGTGGAAATTAAGGGTTAATCCAAGACTGGAATTGAATTACAGGGCGGACCTGATTCTTGCAAGTCGCTAATTGGTGTAATAATATTCACTTTTCACACTATGAGAAATTCTTCTTTTAACTTAAATAACAATTAGAAAAAGTACACTTGTTGAAGATTAATACAATTTCAGTTATCTTGGTGCTCTTGACAGGTTCAATGATTGTACCAACAGGTTTGTCTTATGCTCAAGTTTCCAATTCTACAATGTCTGATAAAACTGGAATGAATGACACCTTGACTACGTCTGAAAATACTACTGCGTCTATGACTAATCAAACTCAGACAAATGAAACTATGACTAGTGAAAATTCTACAGGATCGCAGACTAATGATACAACTGATGCTGTAAAAGTATCTGATTTTATCCATCAAGCAGTTACAGACTTTAAACAACAAGGCGATGAAACACGCAAAGTCATATTTGACTGCAGAGATAGAATCCAAACTGCTGCCGCTGGGGATGTTAGTTCAATAAAGAATGACTGCTCTATACAGCTTAATGCCATCAAGGCAAAGTACCAAGAAGAGAGAATCCAATATCATGACTATGTAAAACAATACCGACAAAGTGTCATGGTCTTCCTAAGTGATGCCCGAGGGCTCTCAGTAGGTAAAGCCGCATTTGATAACGCTATTTCCCAGTTGGGAATGATGATGCACAACAGCATGTCAAATGGGAAAGTGAAGGGCCAAGCAGCTACACTGAACAATACAAAATGTGTCAATCCGCCTGGCGGACCAGCATACTGTTAGATTCTAACTCGTAGAATCCACAAGATATTTTACTAGATAATAATTTTTACAAGTAAAATGAAATCAATCAATTTTACACTTCTTGCTGACGAATCTCTTGCCAAGGATTTTGGAAAAAAAGGAACTGCTACTGATATAACAATTTATGATAGAAAAGAGTCTGGGGTTTTACGTACCTGGACTGTACCAACTTCATTTCCAGACAAGATCCAGTCATTGTTTCAAGCCATAAACATGGGAGAGTATGTGATATTTCATATCACAAAGCTTGACAAATTCACAGGTGAGCAAATCATTGCACTTGATGTACTTGGAAAAAAACAAGGAATTCTTTCACATTCATTTGATGTTGACAAGAACACGTTACTATCTATGATAAAGGGAACGGTTGTAGAACAGTACAAACTGGTTGAACCTGAAAACCTCAAAAAAGAGATTGACTTGCTAGAACCCGTATCTAAAGATGGAACTCCTTTGATTGTAATTGATCACTGCTTTGACGTAAAAGGTGTAGGCACGGTAATTCTTGGCAAGATAACGCAAGGAAAGCTCAAAGTGTATGAAAACTTGAAACTTTTTCCAAAAGGAACTGATATTGTAGTAAAATCAATTCAAATGCATGATGATTCTGTTGAGGATGCAGTATGTCCAGCAAGGGTGGGTCTTGCAGTAAAAGGTGCAGGGCCAGATGATGTTCAGAGAGGAGATGTGCTTTGCATGCCAAATACAATGCAGGTTTCACAAGAAATAGAAATTGATTACACTCAAAGTAAATTCTTTAAAGACAAAGTCTCTGAAAACCAAATGTTTCTTGCAAGTATTGGTCTGCAAATACGACCTGTCAAAATTGTGTCACTTGATCCAATGAAACTCTCACTTGGAAAACCCACCGTCTATGAAAAAGGAGATACATGTGTTATCTTAAAACCCGAATCTACCACCATACGTATTGTGGGAAGCGGAAAGATAACAAAATAATTTCATACCGAGTTCACTAAAATAGATCTACCAAGTAAACACATTTGTAGAATTTGGCTCTAGTTGATACGGTTGCACTTACTTCATGGTCTGTTGTTACAGCAGTTTGCATGGCAGTCATAGGTTTGGCCTACATACGGTTTACTAGAAAAAAGAAAAATGAGTCAAATCCATCTTGAAAAAAAAGGCCTACGGGGGCTTGTAATTGCCGAGAGCTTTAAACCACGTGATAAACGGTCAAGACTTGCAGGCATTGTAATGCGCCGGGATTTTGTAATTGACGGATTTATTTTTGGTCATTGTACTATTGGAGGAGATGATGCGACAAATTCTATTCTCAAAATGTACTCAAAACTTGGACGCGATGACATTAATTTTGTCTTGATATCTGGGCTGATAATTGCAATGTATAATGTCATAGATGTTGTTACAATTCACAAACAAACTGGTCTGCCCATAATTGGTGTAACCTATGAAGACTCTCAAGGAATAGAATCTGCAATAAAACATCACTTTCCTGATTCATATGAACAAAAAATTGAGAAATACCGCAAACTTGGCAGACGATCTAAGGTTCGATTGCATACTGGATATGATATCTATCTGAGAACTGAAGGATGTACTACAAAAGAGGCGCAGAAATTGCTAGATCATTTCACTCTTCAGGGCACTGTTCCAGAACCACTACGGGTGGCACAGCTTTTGGCAAAATCTCTATAATGTTACTTTCTTTCTTCTTTTGTTACTTTCCAGTCTCCGTGTCCAAGTCTTGATGATTCAAACTCAATTTGCCCAACTGTCCTGTCGCCTTTTTTGACCATCCCGTATTCATTTTTTGCAATCTTTACCAACAATTTTCTCGTCTTGTAACCACCTTCTATGACTTTGATCTTGAATCTCTTACTTGCCCTCATTGTTATTTCTCTTGCAGCCTTTGGATCACCTATCAATGAAAACATTTCAAATGATCCAAAGTTCTTTGTTTGAATTTCATAATTGTATAACCTCGCTTCAAACTTCCAGCCCATCTTCTTTGCTTCCTCATTCATCCACTCTACTGCCTGTGAACCATATCCCTTTTCAACTCCAAAAGTCTCCGAGTCCATATGTGTTGTCTTGACTGATCAGTTGAATATAACTCAAAACAAATAATCTGAATAATATTATTAGTTAGAGTCCAATACGGATTGTGTGAAACGTACAGCTGCTGATATAAGAAAATCAATTGAATCAAACTGGAAGGAATATCTCTCACGTTATGGCAACTTATTTTCATCTAATCACATTGATGGCTCTACTCCACCCTCTGTCTTTGTTGGTGCATATGGATACCCAAAAGTTCTGGTGGGACCAATGTTGCCTCCTGTCCATGGGGATACAATGATCCTGGATTCACCGGAAAAATGGACTGGAAAGAGTCTTGAGGATATAGTAAACTATAGACTAAGTTTGGTTCGGGGTATCAAGCCAATAAAAGTAGGTGATGTCGGTCAAAGATACATTGAAAATCTTCAGGAGATGTCCATGTCTGAAAGATCAACTGATACCGAACTGGAACTTGTAAAAAATGCGTCTCCCATAGTCTCAGTTGACGGAGACAGTCCTATCTTTGGGCCCATTGGAGATATAAAGTCTGCCAAATTTGCAAGCTCGTCTTCTGACAAAAACATACAGCGCACATATTATGACAAGGATCTTTTGGCCCAAGACGCAATGGTGGACCTGTACAATCGAGGAATAGAGATCTCACGAATCCAAAAATGTTTCAGTATCGGGATGTTTGGCAAGGACCGAAAACTTGTTCCAACTAGGTGGAGCATTACGGCAACAGATGATGTTGTTTCAAAATCTCTTGTGGACAAAATAAAAGAATATCCAATCCTGGATACGTCTCTAGTATTTTCGTATAATCATCTGGGTAACTTTTTCTCGGTAATTATATTTCCAAGCAGATGGATGTTTGAGATGCAAGAAGCATGGTATGATGAACAAGGAAATGTTGGATTTGGTTCTGATTTTGAAGACATCAAGGGATTAAAACACTATCCAGAAACTGCCGGAGCACATTTTGCCTCAAGGCTTGCAGTCTCTGAATATCTTGTAGAAAACAAGATTCAAGCAGCGGTGATGGTGCTTCGTGAAATAAGGCCTGAATATGCAGTGCCAGTTGGTGTCTGGCAAGTACGAGAAGGAGTCCGCATGGCCATGAAACAAAAACCGTTAGAAGTTCCCAATTTTCAAGAGGGACTTGATATTGCATGCAAGGGCTTAAGCATTGGAAAAAAAGAATGGCTTGCACACAGTAAACTGTATTTGGCAAAAAAACAAAAATCGATCTCAGATTTTTTCTAGTTACTAGAGTTTTTATTTAACGCAATTTGGACTTAATTTGTTGCAAAACAAAAGCATCATCTTTGCACTGGCAATACTTGCGTCTCCTGTGTTATTTGCATTAATTGTATTTCCTAATACGTTTAGTCTTGGATGGAACCAAGGCAGAGGTGGATTTCTTTTTGCGATGGCTTTTATCGCCGCAGAACTAATTGGTCTGAAATTAGACATTCCAAAGAAACGATTACTTGCAATAATTCCGCTTGCTGCAGTAGTAATCATATATCTGACCAGCTTGGAATTTGGTCTAAAAGATTATCTGGTTTCTGTTGCACCGAACTTTCACGTACAATTAAAAGACTCTTGGACCTGGATGTGGGACTTTATCATAATTGCAGCATTTTTCATGATAAGTATGACTATTTTGTTTGGTAAAAGATGGATTCGTGTATCTCCGGCTGGCCCGATATATGCTGCAGGAACTGCAATCATTTTGTCGTTAGATGCATTTTTCCCATATGATTCACTTGGTCCACTGCAATACGTTGTACCATATCTTGTAAAACTTGATGTGTTTTTGATCAACCTATTCCACTTGGGATTGGCTACCTCTCATGGAAATGTCATGTTCCTCAGTGGAGATCATGGTCCGTTTGCATTACAGGTATTCTGGCCCTCAGCTGGTGTACATAGTATTATCATCTACTCGCTTGTAATGATGGCATTTTTGCTAAAGATGAACATTCCACGAAATAGAAAGATTGTTTATTTTGCAATGGGTGTAGTGGGAACAATAACTGTAAACGTGATTAGGATACTTTCGTTATCGATCTTTGTTCTAAAGGTATCTACTAACGTAAATGAATTCGAGTCATTTCATGGTATTGCAGGAGAGATAATGTTCTTACCGTGGCTCTTCATATTCTTACTTATTGTAACATATGTTGAAACAAAACGCATCAAAAAACTGGGGGCAGTGAAAAGTGAACCAGATCAAAGTAAATAATGATGTGGAAAATGGCGTATACAGTATCGAAGAAATTTTTGTAAATCTAAAAAATACTGAAGTTCTTTTAAAAATATTTGAAACTAGAGAAAATCTTGAGGATGTGTTTGAAAACATCTCTGTCATTGTAAGTGATAGTACACATTACATGCATGTACAAAACGAAGATGCGACCATTGTGATTGGAAAAAACCATCTTAGAAATTCTGAAAAAAAGATTCTCTATCTTGATATAATTCACGAGTTAGTACATGTAAAACAGCAAAGGCAGGGACTGGATCTCTATGACAATTCGTATTCCTATGTTGACAGACCTACTGAGATTGAAGCATATGCAATCGCAGTTGAAGAGGCAAGAAGATTAGGCATGGATGACCGTGAGATATTTGATTATTTACACGTGGAATGGATATCTCATGACGAACATAAACGTCTGGCCTCAAGAGTAGGAGTCTTACTCTAGAAAAATTTTGTAATGTCTACCTGTCCACTGGGCTGAGTAAAGTCTGATACCCGCACTCCTAATCGTCTTATGAGCAATTCCTGGTCTTCAAGTGACTCTCTTAGAAGTTGAATTACTGTTTTTTTGAGCTCATCAAGACTTGATGTATGGTTTCTAAGGGTTTTTGACTTTGTTCTATTTGACAAGTCTGATTGGACAAATTGTATTCCAACTGATTTGAAAAGTATATTGTCTTTGATTATGGTTTCATGCAAGTCATCGCACAACTTTTCCAAGTCTTTTACAAGAAAATCAAAATCTTTGGAATCTTGCTTTAGTGTCACTATGCGGCTGTATTGAATTGGGTCATGTCTTGGAGATACTGGATCGTCATCTATTCCGCGAGCCGCGTTGTATATGTAAGAGCCAACTTTTCTTCCAAACAATCCGTTTAAAGTAAAAACGTCTACGCTGCGAAGCTGCGATATTGTTTCAAGATTCATCTCGGAAAATTTTTCCTCAGACTTTTTGCCTATTCCGGGGATTGTTCTAATTGGCAGTGGACCCAAGAACGATTCAATTTCCTGGGGCTCTACGATAGTAAGGCCGTCTGGTTTCTTGTATCCTGATGCAATCTTGGAGACAAGTTTGTTTGATGATATCCCTATGGTGCTTGAGAGTTTGATTGTAGTACGCAATGAATTCTTGAGTTGTTGCGCCAAGTGTGCAGCTCTTTTAAAATCATGATCTGTCCTATTTGTGACATCAAGATACGCCTCATCTCGTCCGACATACTCGAATATGTCTGCATGGTTTCTTATTATTCCCATGGCGTTTTCAGATATCTCGCCATAATACTCAAAATCAGTTGGCAAAAATACTGCCTCTGAAACATCTTCTAGTTTCTTTTTTGCAAACTTGATTGGCATTCCAGAATTGACGCCATATCTTCTTGCCAAATAGTTGGCAGTTGCAATTGCCCCGCTGTCGCCCCCTCTGTCTGAATATACACATACAGCTACAGGCCTTGTCTTCAAATCTGGCCTGCGGATCTCTTCACACTGGGCAAAAAAATAATCAAAGTCAATATGAAATATTACTCTATCAGTCACAGTGAATTTATGATTTGAAATACTTATTACGTTATTGTTGTTGCAAGGACTAGCTTGTTAGTAATATCATCTAAATATGCTGTATGAGTAAGTCTCATGTGGATTATCCTATAGTAGTGGAACCGGAGGGTGTAAAGATACGATCCGAAAAGATGGAAGTTGATAAACTGTACTATTGCATATATCAAGAAAAAATATTGTTATTCTACAAGGAGAAAAATGAAATGCTAAACTGTTATGAAATCGCAGAAAAAGATGTAGTTGACGAAGTAAAACAGTCTCAGACAGAGGATATTGAAAAAATATTGCAACAGTACATTGACAAAAAGAATCTTTGACTAACATTTCGCATTTTTATCCAAATAGTAAATCGAATTTTTGCGGTGCTAACTATTAAATAAAACACAACAAGAGTGGGTCTTGTGTCAAGACCGCCAAATATTGTATTTATTGGCAAAAAACCAATTCTGACATATCTTAATGCCACACTTACACTTCTTGCAAACGAGCCTACTGTGACCATAAAGGCAAGAGGCAGAAGCATAGTTACTGCAGTTGACGTATCCCAAATGATAGTCAAAAGGATGAATGCTATGGGCTATACAGTAAGCGGAGTGAGAATCTTCTCTGAGAGGCTTGAATCAAAGGATGGAAAAGAGAGAAACGTCTCAACTATTGAAGTTGACGTCTCAAAAAGCCAGAATGCCTAGCAGACAAACAAAATGGATTCTAGTCATAATTGCAATAGGTCTGATTGCAATCTTTGTTTCTTATGACGCCGAATTGTCAAATGTCTGCTCTATACGACAATTGAACATTGCAGGTGATGAAAAAAAATATGAGCAAACAAAAGATCCGCAATTCTGCGACTCACTAAACTCTAGAATATCTCAATTTAACGATGAATGCAAATCAAATGTTGAGGAACTAGACTGTGGTTGAATTTTAGTATGCAAAAATCTTTGACGCGTGATTGATGTGATTTTTTAAAAGATCCATGACTTCGGCAGTACTGTTTTTGTAAATGAATTCGTCCTTGTCGCCTGTTGATATGTCAATGCAATATCGCTTTGATGTCTTGTTTACAAATATGTGATTTGCATCATTGTCTATTCTGATGCCTTCATCAGAGTCTAATGTCCTTAAAAATTTCTCAAGGTTTTCTCTTGGAATGGATTTTTCTTGAAATGTCATCCGTAAATTGCATCTCTGAGTGGACCTGCATCCTGCTCTGTCTGTTTGAGGTTTTGCTCTATGCCTTCTGCTTCATTAAGTAATTGTTTGAGATCACATGCTGCCCCTGGAACGAGTTTTGTCATTGCCATACAAATCTCGGCACCTGCCTTAAAGTCAGGTCCTGAATCTCTTGCTTTGCATAATAATACAATAACATTGATGTTCGCTATCATGCCTTCATTTAATAAAATTCCTGGAATGCCTGGGACTGTTCCATTTTTTAACACTGGCACATTTGCATCTTGTAGTTTCTTCTTTGCCGCTGCAGTACTTCCTACCCCTATGACAAAGGGAGACTCGTCATCACTCTTGATTGCAGAACTGCTTATGATAAAAGAGCACTTGTGGTCGCTTGCCCATTTTAGCATGACTCGCGCAACATCGCGGTGAATTGACTCATGTGGGGTGAGAAATGACGAAAAGACTGCAACTTTGAGGTCCTTGTTGACCAAAATACGTGCTGGAAAGCTTGGTACCTCATCTCTTACAATGCTGATTGGAGGGAAAAGTTCAGAATCTAAAACGCCTGCCAATTCAAACTGTGATGTGGTGTTGACAAGTGATTCTGTTGCAATGGCATTTGCTAGTCCAGTATATGGAAAGCCGTCTATGAGATAACCATCCTTTACATCGATTGGAATAATTTCTCTGACAAATACTTCATTTCCCATGATGTGAATATTGAATACGGCTTTTTAAATATGGATATCGTTTTATGTGGCTAGATCTGTATTTTACTTATGGAAACACTCTACATACTTGTTAACTGTGACCTAGGTTCAGAAGTAGAGATAATCAACGAACTTGCAAAAATTTCTGAAGTTAAAGAAGTACGAGGTACATATGGCATCTATGATATCTTTGTAAAACTGCAAGCTGATTCAGGTCATGCACTAGAATCTGTAATCACACAGAAGATAAGACGACTTCCAAAAGTTCGTTCAACTGTGACATTAACTCCAATCCTTTCACAAGGTGGGCGTTAAGTCAAAAAAATGCTTAAACTTTTTAATTCTTTTTCTTCATCTAAACAAGACTTTGTTCCATTTGATGAACATCTTGTAAAAATATTCATCTGCGGTCCTACTGTATATGATTATACTCATTTAGGACACGCAAGAATATTTTTGACATATGATCTTCTTTCAAGATATCTAAATGATAAAGGATTACAAACTGATGTTCTTGTGAATCTTACTGATATCAACCAGAATGTGTTTAACAAGGCAAAAGAAAATTTGACAACTTACAAAGATGTGGCAAAATTCTATACGTCTGCATTTGTAGTTGATTTACAATCACTTGGAATAGAGAGCATCACCAGACTTGCATATGTGTCAGACTATGTCTCAAGCATTGAAAAACAAGTACAAAAATTGATAAAAAATAAAGTCGCTTATACCGCACATGGAAATGTCTACCTTGATGTATCCAAAGTTCAAAACTATGGACAAATTTCAAAACAGACTAGAACCCAGCTAAACATGCATAGATTAGACATTGGACCTGGCAAGAAAAACCAGGAAGACATTATGCTCTGGAACTGTACTGATGACTTTGATTTTTCATGGGAAAGTGATCTTGGAAAGGGAATTCCGTGGTGGCACATGCAAGATACTGCAGTTGCGGTAGAAAATTTTGGCAACAACTATGACATTCATGGTGGTGCACGAGAACTTCTATATCCTCATCATGAAGCCCATCTTGCGCAGTATGAACTCTTGACTGACTCCAAAGAACCAGTCCGGGCATGGGTCCATGTGGGACTTGTTTTGTCTGATGGAGAAAAGATGTCAAAATCTTTGGGAAACGTTGTCTGGGTAAAGGATCTGATAAAAAAATACAGTTCTGATTTGATTAGGCTGTATATCTTTTCAAAGCATTACCGTGATGACATGGATTTTTCTGAAAAAGATCTTTTGTCACAAAAGCCACTGCTTGATTTGATTCGTCTGACTGGATCCCGTGTCTCTGATACTACACATGAGGATGTTTCCATTCTTGTTCATGGTTTCATGGAATCACTAGATGACGATCTTGACTCTCCTGCAGCTCTTGCAAACTTGGAAAAAATATGTACTGAGGTAAAAAATGGAAAGAGTTTGAGCAGGATTGATTTTAATCGTCTGTGCAAAATACTTGGAATTCATACATGATATCAAAAATTGAATCAAATGACATGGGCTTTACTGGAATGTGGAGCAGTGAAATAAAATTTGACTGTGGTAAACTATATTCGAATCCAAAGTTTTCAGATGATGTTTTTTTCAATAAGCTAACAGGTGTTACATGTGTGAGTGAAGATATGGTTGACAAGGCAATAGAACATTTTAGAAAAAATAACTTGGTGCCCTTTGTCTATTCTATGAATTATCCTGAATTTGATAATCTGCTTGAAAAAAAGGGATTCTCTCATTATGATATACAGCATGTTCTAAAAAGAAGAATTACCCATACCAAAGAAACAGGCGCTGTTAAAATCACACATGATTCTATTGATGTATGGACGCAAATTTTCTGTAAGGCATATGACTGTCCAACCTGGTCTGAATCAGTGACTTCTATTTTGGAGAAATCCCTACAATCTGTAGGCTATTTTGTGGATGAATCAGGCAGCTCTTGCATGGCTTTGTATGAAAAAGACTCTGTTTTAGGACTGTACTGTCTTGGCACTGTTCCCAATAAACGAAATCGTGGAACTGCTACATCACTGATTGATTTTGCATCAAGTGAAGTTCATTCTAAAAACTTGGAATTTTTAATGCTGGAAACATATGGTAAAGATAATCTCTTGGAATTTTATTCAAAGTTAGGGTTTGAGCAAGTCTATTCAAAAACAGTCTTTACTATTTGAGCTTGGCAAGTAGGGCGGAGTAGATAAACGGCAGAATTGTTGTTGCTTCTGCATGAATTGTTGTCTGTTTTGCATTCTTTGTGACTTTTCCCCATGATATTGCCTCTCTGACAAGTGCACCACTCAGACTACCGTCAAATTCTTGTGCAGTTGTGATGTATACTGCATAGTCTAGACCCTCTCTGTATTGGTTCCACCACAATGTGTGGTGTTTTGATATTCCTCCGCCTATCATCAACGCACCTGATTTTTTTGCCTTGAAGATTAATCCTGATAATAAATCTCCATCTGACGCAACATTTAATCTAAAATCATTGTGACTTTGAGAAAACATCCAGATTTGACTTCCTACTGCACCATCCATTATTCCTGGAACGATTACTGGTATCTTGTTCTTGCTTGCCCAGTAGAGAAACGAGTCTTCGCCCAAGTTTTCTCCAATCATTTTTGTGACATCATGAGTTGACATTTCTTTTTTTCCGTCCTTGTATGCTTTCTGAAGAAAAGCCTGCATTTTTTCTTCAATCAATGGGCCGTAGCTCTTCATTGGAACTAACACATTTCCTAATCTGTGTATTTCTTTTTCCATGAGTTCACTGTCATCCATTGTAAATGATCCTTCCAAATAATTGGAATAATGTCTCGCAATGTCGTGGTCTAATGCACCACAAGTGGTTATTATCACATCGCACATTTTATTTTTCACCATGTCAGTTATCACACCCCTCAGACCTGTTGATACAACTGCACCAACAAATGACATGAATTTCAAGCAACTCTTGTCTTCGATCATCGAAGTTAGAATGTTAAGACCATCAACAAGATTTTTTGATTCAAATCCACCTGACTTTGACATTTGATCAAATATGGATTCAATGGTATCTCCTTTTTTGATTGAAATATCCTTGACTGGTTTACCAGGTTTTATCATAAGGCACAATTCGAGTTTGGGCTATAAAATCCTCTGTTCTCGATCACAAGTAATTAATATAATGGATTATTTGGTAGCTATCGAAGTTGGGTAAGAAAATAAAGATTGCAATAGCTGGTGTTGGTAACTGTGCTTCTGCAATTATCCAAGGTGGAAAATACTATACACAGAATACTCATGATACTATTGGTCTAACAGCATACAACATTGGCGGGTACGAGCCAGGAGACATTGAGGTGGTGGCGGCATTTGATGTTGCTGATACCAAAGTAGGAAAAGATGTATCTGAAGCAATCTATGCAAGACCAAACAATACCATTACTGTGGCCGAGGTGCCTAAGATGGGCGTAACGGTGCAAAAAGGTCCTACTCTGGACGGTATAGGCAGACACTTGAGCCGAATTGTGACAGTTTCCAAGGAACCTGACGTTAATGTCAAAAAGGTTCTTCAGGATACAGGCGCAGAGATGCTTGTAAACTATCTTCCTGTGGGAAGCACAAATGCTGTAAAGCACTATGCAAGCCAGGCACTTGAGGCAGGAATAGGATTTCTCAATGCAATTCCAGTATTTATCGCATCAGAGCCAAAATGGCAGCAAGCATTTGCCGACAAAAAGATTCCACTTGCAGGTGATGATGTGATGAGTCAGCTTGGGGCTACAGTTGTTCACAAGACTCTTGTTAAATTGTTTGTAGATAGAGGAGTACAGATTGATGGAACATACCAACTAAACATTGGTGGTGACATGGACTTTTTCAACATGCTTGACGAAGAAAGATTGGAAGACAAGAGAATCAGCAAGACAAGTGCAGTCAAGGCAATGGCAGATTATGACATCCCAATGAGAATTGGCCCTAGTGATTATGTTGACTTTATTGATAATGAAAAGATCTGTTACATAAACTTGGAAGGAAAATACTTTGGCAAGATTCCAGTCAAGTTAGATCTTAAACTCAAGGTAATTGATGCATACAACAGTGCTGGAATTATGATCGATGCAATACGAGGATTAAAGATTGCACTTGATAGAAAACTGTATGGACCGATGACTAGCATCTCATCTTACTGCTTCAAACATCCTCCTATACAGATGCCCTATGCTGAGGCAAAGAAGGCATTTGGCGAATTTGTAGAAGGCAAGCGCGACAGTTAGATCTCACATTATAATTTTTATTCAGCAGCTCAAGTAAACTTGTCAATAATCGGTTATTTCGACTCGAACGTTATCGGATACATTGGTCCACATACGCAAACTGGAGATATTTGGGTTCAAGTCATTTGGGTACAAAAATACCATCGTAAACTTTGAACAAGGACTGGTAGCAATCTCTGGCGCAAATGGATCTGGAAAAAGCAACATACTTGATGCCATCTCATTTTCTCTTGGTGAAAACTCTCCAAAGGTGATGAGAGTGGACAAGCTTCGTTCATTATTACACGATGTAGATAACGCAAAGCACGGGGCCAAAATTGCCCGTGTAAGCTGTCATTTTGACAACTCTGACCGAAAGATCCCTGTAGACTCGAATACTGTAACCATTACGAGGGAAATGGACGAAAATGGCGAGAATATCTATTATTTAAACCAAAAAAAGGTCCTAAGGAACCATGTTTTGGACATTCTAGAGGTTGCAAACTGTGGTATTCACAAGCTCAACATCGTCCAACAGGGAACCATCACAAGAATATCTGAGTTTAATGCGGAAGAAAGACGAAAGATAATAGAAGATATCATTGGTCTTGCATACTTTGATGAAAAAAAGGTCGAGTCACTAAAACAACTCGATGAGGCAGACAGACGATTGGAAATTGCACTTGCCAGAATGGATGAAATAAAAAAACGCATTGATGAACTTGAACTTGAAAGAAATAACCAGCTCAGATTTGATATCTTAGATAAAGAACTAAAGCGACTGTATGCAATCCAGTCATCAAACAAACTACGTGACATAGAATCTACAAAAATATCAAAAGAGCGAAATCTAAATGCAATCCAGTCTGAAACTAAAAAACTTGATGAACAGCGTGCCAGTCTTCGCGATGAAATAAAAAAACTTGAAGAGGAGAAACAAAAATTCATGGATGAAGTTAATGTGTACAACCAGGCAAAGGCTGCAATTGACTCTGAACTTGCACAAGCAATGCACCAGTTTGAATCTGCAAACAGCAAACTTGCAACAAATGCAAGAAGATTATCACAAATAGATTCAAGACTTCCGGAAATCCAATCTGAACTTGTAACACTAAGTGAAAAACGTGCCTTGCTGGAAAGCCAAATTACGGAACTGAAAAATTCTATTGAGGCAATAAATGAAACCCGCAAGAATGCAAATGCTGAACTTGCATCTGTTGATTCTGAAATCAGTCAAGTACTAAAACAACAATCACAAATTGCTACAAACAAACTTAGAGTTGATGAAACCGTTAGAAAACTCACAGATCAATTAAACGAAACAAAACTTTCATTGTCAAAGTTTGAACAAGAACGTGCTGACATTCAAAATAAGATAGAGCAAAACTCGTCAAGGGTAAAATCAATACTTGATGAGAAAGAAAACCTGTTGGGCCTTGAGAGAAAGCTCAGACAGGTAAGGGCAGGACATGAAGCGGCAATTAACGACCTAAAATCAAGACTTGGAAACATGCGTGAAAGACGCATCAAGATTGAAAAAGACATTGAAGAAACTACCATAATATTTGAAAAGGCAAGCAAGGCTGCTGCACAATATGAAGCCAAGATCAAAGTTGTAAAAGAAGTAATGCATGAAGACTATTCCATTGCAAAACTAAAGGAAGATTCCAAGAGACTTGGAATCCAAGGTCTTGTCTTTGAACTTTTAACATGGGACAAGCAATACGAAAGACCATTACTTGCAGTTGGTTCTGACTGGCTAAAAGGCCTGGTTGTAAATGACTTTGCTACATTACTTGGGTTGGCCGAGTTTGCACAAGAAAAGAAATTGCCAAAGATAAGAATTATTCCACTAGATGCAATATCAAACTCAAAGATATCTGTAAACAAAGACTCGGGTGTTCTTGGAATCTTGTCTGATTTTGTAAGATGTGATGAAAAATTCGAGTCACTCAAAAATTTCATTTTTGGAAACATTGTTCTTGTTGAATCAAAGGAAAAAGCATACGAGCTGTCCAAAAAGGGTTACAAGGCAGTTACAATTGACGGACAATTCTTCGAAGCCGATGCAAATGCTGTCGTAGTTGATGTAAACTCCAAAGTCTCGCACCTCACAAAAATAATCTTATTGAGTACATCAGTAGATGGATTGGTGCAGTCACTTGAACTCTTGCGAAGATTTATCCAAAACAAAAAGGGTCAACTCAAAAAACTTGAGAGGATAACTGACAGCCTTGAAAACAGGTACAACTCGTCTGAGACTGGTTTTGCAAATGTAGGTCTTAGTCTCTCAGACATCAAGGCAAAACTGAAGAGCTTGAACTTGTCTGAAGATCAACTTACCTCAAGAATATCACAATTACGAAGAAGAGAAGAGAGTATCATGGTCAACATCTCGAAATTACAGTCCTATGAATCGTCTTTGGATGAACGCATTTCACTCACAAAGGAAAACTATGCAGACGAGGGTCAGGCGCGAGTCGCAAGCTTGCTGTCTTCGTTGAATGAAAAACGTTCTAGTCTGTTAGGCTCACACAGTTCTATATCTACACAGTTCAGGGAATTGACCGGAAACTTGACTGGTTTGAGCAATGAAGAGAACTCGCTCAAAGCAAATGTACGACTCTTGTCACAAGAACAGTCTTCGTTGAATCATGAAAAATACGATATCGAAGTTCAATCACGTGCACTTGAAAAAGAAAAAGAAAACGTAGATGTCATACTTGTAACCTTGAGAGAAAAAGAACAACAACTCATTGCTACATCCGGAACATCAGTATCTACTCTAAAAGAATATGATTCCAAACTAAAAGGTCTGTATGACTCTGAGAGATCTTTGAGCAAAGAGGTAAACGGAATGGAAAGACAATCTGATTCAATAGCACGTGATGTTCGTGACTTGGCAGAAAATGAAGAAAGAATTCGTAAAACCTTGGAATCATACGGGTATAACACGTTACTAGAATCATTTGATGTAGACCAGATTCTAGTGGAATTGGAATCTGAGAAAAGAAAACTGGCAGGCTCTATAAACACAAGGGCTCCTGAAACATATGTTGAAATCTCAAATGGGTATCGCTCCATGTCCTCAAGAAAGAATGAGCTTGAAGAAGAGAGAAACTCTATTGTGAAATTCATAGAAGAGATTGACAAGGGTAAACGACAGACCTTCTTGGAATCTTATGACAAAGTGGACAAGGATATACGCGAAATATTTAGCAAGATGACTGGAGGAAATGCATGGCTTGAGATTCAAAATGAGGATGATATCTTCTCATCTGGAATCTCATATCTTGTGCAATTTCCAAACAAGCCAAAAAGAGAATCGACATCAATCAGTGGTGGTGAAAAGACACTTGCAGCAATTACATTTTTGCTAGCACTACAAAAACTAAAACCGTCTCCATTTTATTTACTTGATGAAGTCGATGCACACCTTGATGCATTGAACACTGAAAGACTTTCTACCATACTTGAAGACAGGGCAAAGGGCAGTCAAATGATAATGGTTTCACTAAAAGATTCAGTAGTCAAAAAGGCAACTTTGATCTACGGTGTATTCCCAAGAAATGGTGTTTCACAAGTTGTATCGCACAGAATTTCTAATGTGCCAGAAGTTGCAAACTAGTTAATTTTTACAAAACACGCAACCTGTCGTGTATCTGAAATTTTTTCTAATTCTGGTTCTTGTTTACATTTCTCAATTGCATAAGGACATCTTGCCATGAATCTGCAACCCTGATGCTCTTGTATTCCAGATGGTTCATTGATGCGTATCTTATGGTCTCTGTGTAAATTCTCTGGGTCTGGGTTTGAGATTGAATCCAAAAGTGCCTGAGTGTATGGGTGACGAGGACTAGATAGAATTTCGCTGATTGGTCCAGTCTCTACAATCTTTCCACGATACAAGATTGCAATTGTGTGTCCAATGTAGCTTGCAGTGGACAGGTCATGTGTTATGTAAAGAAAAGATATTCCTTGTTTTTCTTGCAACTCTTTTATCAGTTCCAATATTCCGATTCTTACTGATACGTCTAGCATGGAAACCGGTTCATCTGCTATGACAAGTTTTGGATTTGTTACAATTGCTCTAGCGATTGCAACTCTCTGTCTTTGTCCTCCTGATAACATGTGGGGATATTTTGATATTATATCGCCAACTGGCTCTAGTTTTACCTGGCTGAGTGCGTGTAATGCAATACGATTTCTTTCTTCCTTGTTTCCAATTTTATGAATTTCAAGAGGCTCCTTTACTATGTCTAAAATGGTCATCCTTGGATTGATTGATGCATAAGGGTCTTGGTGAACCATTTGACAGCCAAGTCTTATCTTTTTTAAATGACCTTGATTTGTTATCTCCTGTCCATCAAAGACTATGGTTCCAGAATCTGGTTCCAATGCTCGCAGTATGATTCGCGCAATTGTGGTCTTGCCTGACCCTGATTCTCCTGCAAGTACAAATGTCTCTGCATTCTTGATTGAAAATGAAATTCCGTCTGCTATTTTTGTGGTCTCCTTGTCAGTTCCCGTTAGACCATTTTTGACAAAGTATTTTTTCAAGTTTTTGACTGCAAGAATCTCTGCCATCATTTCTTGGTATGATCGCAAATATATCAAGCGATCAGTAGGCTAGAACCTGATCAGCGCAAAGTTTTAAAAGGCTGATATATCAGAGAAAATCGTGAAGTCTCAGTTAGTAGCATTTTCAATGATTGCCGGACTTTTGTTCAGTGCAGGTTCAGTCTATCTTAATCATGCCGTATTTGCAGATGATCCATGGTCCGATATTGCTGCTAGACAACAAGCAGCAGAACAAAAGGCCATGGCAAAATACATGAGCTACTACCAGTTTGCAGACTTGGATCAAACCAAGAGAAACTGGTCTGGCCTTACAAGTACCAGCACTGATGAAACAAGCAGAGGCAGAAACATTGATGCTCAAGCACAAGTTTCACTCCAAAATGCAATTGCACAATTTGATACTATACACGTTCAACAGTTAGTTGACTTGCAGTCAAATGACTACAAGGGACTCAACAATACTGCAACTGATACCACCGGCAGAGACAGAAATGCCATGATTGATGAAGCACGTGCCTCATCACTGGTAGATGCACAGGGTATTGTAGACCAACTCGTCAAGATTCAACAAAACTATGCAGGCTTTGAACAAGGCCCAACAACTGATTCTGCAGCAACTTATGATAGACAAACTATGATTACACAGAATATGGACCAAAGTGAAGCCCAAGCAGCAGCCTTGGTTAGCAAACTTGCCAACATTGATCAAGTATACGTAGACTTGAGCACCTATGTAGACCCAGCACAGTTTACATACAAACCAAACTCTGTAACAAATGAACAAACTCACCCAGGTAGAAACCTGACTCCATCAGAAGCTTATGCATTAGAGCGAGCAGTACTGATATTCAACCAAATCCACGAAAGACACCTCGCAATGTTGCAATCGAACTACTATGGTTTGACTAGCACATCAACTGATGAAAACGGTGCAGACAGAAATGCAATGCTTGCCCAAGCACAACAAGTTTCCATGGACAATGCATTGCGAGTGTACAACTCGTACTATAACGGCGCAGGAATCAAGTAAAATCCTGTAAATCAGTTTTAATAAAAATTACGTAAACTAGTTTATTCGTACAACCAACACATGACAAAGCCTGATTTGGTATTGATTTTGGGCGGCTCTACTTTACATTTTTCCATAGCCTTGGAACATCTGTCATAAAAGCGACATCCTGCTGGGGGATTGACTAGACTTGGTGGATTGCCTTTCAGGGGGATGATCTTTTTTGTCTCGTTTAGTTTTGGTATTGATTCCAGCAGTGCAATTGTATATGGATGCTTTGGATTTTTGTAAATGTCTTCCATGTCGCCAAACTCTACAATCTGCCCCGCATACATGATTCCAACTTTTTCTGCAACCTCTGATATTATTCCTAGATCATGTGAAATCAACATGATTGACAATCCATCTTTTTTGAGTTTTTTTAATAGAATCATTATCTGTGCCTGAACCAAGACATCAAGTGCTGTAGTGGGCTCGTCAGCAATGACCATGCTTGGCTTTAAGATGAGTGCCATCGCAATGATGACCCTTTGCTTCATCCCACCACTAATCTCATGTGGATACTTGTCTAAAACAGAATGCTCCAGTCCTACTGATGATATGGACTGCTCAATTGCCTGTTTGTGATCTCCGCTAAAGTTGTGTTTTTTTAGTATCTCTTCGAATTGTTTTTTTATGGTAAATACAGGGTCAAGGGAATTCATTGCTCCCTGGAATACCATGGATACCTTCTTCCACCTGATATCTTTTGTAAATTCTGTATCTGGCATTGACAGCGTGGATATTTTGTCCAAAAGGATCTCGCCTGAAACACTTGCATTTTCCTGAAGGGTTTTCATGATTGCAAGACCTAATGTGCTCTTGCCGCAACCACTCTCGCCTGCAATGCCTATTGACTCGCCATCTTTGCATGAAAATGACACGTGATCTACTGCCTGTACAATTGTCCCTTGACTTTGGTACCGGACAACTAGATCATTTACAGATATGGCAACCACGAATATTCTATGGGCTGGTAGTACATTTGAGTTTTGAACCAGCGATCTTGTTTGGCACTTTTGTATGTGGTTACATCAAATGTTGATCGCTATTTTCGCATGGTTTATCTGCTAGTTTTTGCAAGCAAAAAATCGATTTCCTTGAGGACACCAATTTGCAACTTTGATGCGATGAATGGTATACTCTGCCCTCAATGTGAATCAAAACTAGACCAAGGGAAATTAACCAAGGCAGATGTGGCTGCATCAATAAAACTGGTAAAACTTTCCCAGAAAATACCTCAAATAGATAAATTTACGCTAAATTCATGCCGTCAATCACATGGAGACTACATCCTGTATCTTGGCAGCCAGGATATCATGACAATTAGACAAAGCCGGGAACTGTACCGAATACTGCAAGGAGAGTTTGATGGAAAGATTTGGCTTGTACACCAAGACTCTGATGACAAGAAACTAATCGAAGATGTATTTTTTCCAATCAAGATACTTGGAATAAATCAGGTCTGGGCTCCAGGGGGCATGCAAAAAACTAAGGTTATCGTATCGGGGAGAAAAACACCTCGTTTTCCAATTGATGTGGACAAGGTTGTTGCAATAGCACACGATCTTCGAAAGATAGATCTAGTAGTGGAATTTGAAAGAAAGTAAGGAAAAATCTAATGGACATAAAAAAAACTCATAACATTGGTGCACTTGGACCCTCAATGAAAGGGCAAAAAGTTGTAGTTGGGGGATGGGTCGAAGACCTGCGAGAACTTGGAAAACTCACCTTTCTTACTTTGCGAGATGTCACAGGAGTATCCCAGATTGTGGTTGCAGGTCCTGAAAACTTGCAACAGGTAAAGGATCTTACAAGACAAAGTGTTGTTCTGATAACTGGTGCGGTTCAAGAATCTAAAGCACGAGACTTTGCATATGAAATTAAAGCAGAGAAAGTTGAGATCTTGTCACGTGCAGTTCATCCGTTACCAATAGACCCATTGGGCAGGCTGGAAAGTGGAATTGATAACAGACTAAACGCAAGGGCACTTGATCTTCGAAATCAAAAGACTGCATCAATTTTCAAGATACGACACAATGTTCTTCTTTGCATACGAAAACTGTTGACCGAACACGGGTTTCTTGAGGTAAACACTCCAAAAATTATTGGCAGCGCAAGTGAAGGCGGCGCAAATTTATTTTCTCTGAAATATTTTGACAAGCAGGCATATCTTGCGCAGAGTCCTCAATTGTACAAGGAACAATTGACACTTGGCCTTGAAAGAATATTTGAGATATCATCATTTTACCGAGCAGAAAAATCTCACACTGTACGACACTTGACAGAATTTACAAGTGTTGACATTGAAGCTGCGTTTATGGATTACACTGATGTCATGGAAATTTTAGAACAGTTGGTTGTATCTGTCTTTGAACATGTGGAAAAGACATGTGTCCAGGAACAAAAGAACCTGGGGATTGAAATCAAAAAACCCAAGACTCCTTTTGACAGGGTCACATACAAGCAGGCAATTGAAGAGCTTGGAAAACAAGGCCTTCCACTTGCGTTTGGCGATGACTTGCTTGACTCGCATTTGAGAAAACTAGGAGAGATTCACCCTGGATTTTACTTTTTGACTGACTGGCCTCTGAAATTAAAACCGTTTTACATTCATGCAAAAGAAGACGACCCGTTTGTCTCAAAGTCATTTGACCTCCAATATGGGTATCTAGAGTTGTCATCAGGTGGAAGAAGACTGCACGATCCTGCCAAGATAAAAGAAAGACTGGTAGAGCAAGAGCTAAATCCGGCACAATTCGAAGACCACTTGAAGGCATTTGACTGGGGAATGCCACCACATTCGGGATGGGGATTGGGACTGGATAGGCTGATGGCAGTTCTGACACAAATTGACAATGTCCGAGAAGTGGTTCTTTATCCTCGTGACCCAGAACGGTTATTCCCATAAAAGGATAAATTTTGACCAAACCCAAGATTACTTGTGCAACAATGTGATTTTTGCGGCTCGGAATTTGGGGACAGGACTTGCTACTTTTGTGAAAAACACTGCTGTACTTCATGCATGACAGATGACAGGACGCGATGCAAAAGATGCTATATTGCAAAAAGAAAACTTGGCTGGAAAATATTAAAGAAAAATAAAGTCTTGCTTGGGTTTATTGTATTTGTCTGGGCGTATACTGTATTTCCTGTGCCGTTCATAAAAGGAATAGATCCTACATTTTACTGGATTTCGCTTGGTGTTGCAATTATGATAATGATTCCAATCAGCCTTGCAATGTTCTTCTGGTCGCGAGAGCCGCCAGTCTCTGATCTCAAGTGATGCGAGATATTACGTTTTGTGTAAATTCTTTAGTGCTCTTGTTTCCGCCAATGTCTTTTGTTTTTATTCCATCTTTGACAATTCCATAGACTGCACTCTCGATATTTTTTGCAACACTCTGGCATGACTTGTCGTTATTTTTTATTCCAAGCCACTCAAACATCATCTTTGCAGACAAGATAAACGATGATGGGTTTGCAACTTGTTTTCCAGCAATGTCAAATGCTGCACCATGCACAGGTTCAAACAATGCAAACTTGTCTCCGATATTTGCAGCAGGCGCCATTCCAAGTCCCCCTACCACTTGAGATGCCTCATCTGATAATATGTCTCCGAATAAATTGGTGGTAACAATCACATCAAAAGCCTCTGGCTGTCTTATTAGATTCATGGCGCATGCATCAACATACATATGCTCAAAGGCTATCTTTGGGTAATCCTTTGATACTTGTTCACATGTCCTTGCAAACAAGCCGTCTGTCTTTCGCATTACGTTTGACTTGTGTACACAAGTGACCTTTCTTTTGCTATTTCGCTGCTCTGCGGTATCAAATGCATGTCTTGCAATTCTCTCTGATGCACCTTTTGAGATTGAGCGTAATGCTATGCACGTATCTCCTACATCAAACTCCATTCCAGTGTATAGGTCCTCGGTATTTTCTCTGACGATTACCATGTCGATATTTTCTTGTAGTGCGGGCATGTTTGGATATGACTTGGCAGGCCTGATGTTTGCATACAAGTCTAGTAATCTTCGTAGTACCACGATAACATCTGCAGCACTTTCTCCAACAGGTGCCTTGAGACATGCATCTGATTTTTTTATTATATCCAACGTTTCATCTGGCAATGCCTTGCCTGTTTTTTTGAGTGCTGCATCACCTGCTTGTAACTTTGTGATTTGTACCTTGACTCCCATCTTGTCGTTTACTGTATCCAGTACATCAATTACTGATTCTGATAATTCGGGGCCTATACCGTCGCCCGTGATGAGTGCTATCTTGTACATCTACTGTCCCAGGTTTTTTTGTTTGAGAATTTTTTTGAGCATGATTCTGTTTATGCCGTCTATCATTGCCTGTACACTTGTGATAACGATATCTTCTCCTACTGATTTTGCAGATGCTTGGTTGCCGTATGGGTCCTCAACCTTGATTGTAACCTCACACAATGCCTCAGAGCCTCCAGAGATTGAGTCTAGTCTATAGTCCTTTATTCTTACTTTGGATATTTCGCCAGTGATTTTTTGTATTGCGTTAATTGATGCATCTACAGGACCGACTCCGTAATCTGTACTGATAAAGTCCTTGCCTTCAATGTTTAATTTTACAAATGCGTATGGCATGTTTCCTATTCCAGTTGATACTGAAAATCCAACTAGGTGAACAAGTCTCTTCAATCCTGGTTGTTGCATTACCTCGCCTGCAATTCCTAATAGTTCAACATCTGTTACGTGCTTGCCCAAGTCTCCGAGTTTTTTGACTTTTTCCAAGATCTCATGGCTCTGCTCCTTTGAGGGCTGGATGCCATACTCTTCGAGCATTGCTGATATTCCGTGTGCCCCTGCATGCTTTCCTACCTGGAACCATCTTGTCCTGCCAACTAGTTCTGGACTGATTGGCTCATACGTCAATGGATTGCTTAGTACACCGTGGGTGTGAATTCCTGACTCGTGGCCAAATGCGTTCTCTCCAACTATTGCCTTGTTTGGCTGGACCTGTATCCCTACTACCTTTGAAATGTATCTTGAAGTTTCGTAAAGAAGCTTGGTCTTGATGTTTGTCTCATATTTTTTATCAAACTGTAGACACTGTAATCCCATGACTAGTTCCTCTAATGATGCATTGCCTGCCCGCTCTCCAATTCCGTTTATTGTAACATGTGCGCATTGTGCACCGGCTTGAATTGCAGATATTGCATTTGCTACTGCTAGACCAAAATCATTGTGACAGTGGACACTTACTGGCAAGTGGGTTGCATCAATTGTATCCTTTGTGATTGTCGCGATATACTCTGGAGTGGAATATCCTACGGTATCTGGAATATCTAGTCTGTCAGCTCCTGCCTCTGTTACTGCCTTGAAGACTTTTTTTAGGAAATCTCTTTCTGTTCTTGTTGCATCTTCTGCTGAAAACTCTACCTTCATTCCAAGTGATTTGGCATATTGTACTGCGTCAACTGCTTTGGCTAGTGCTTGCTCTCTTGTGAGTTTTAGTTTGTACTGGAGATGTATATCTGACGTTGCAATAAAGGTGTGAATGTATTTTAGTCCGACTGCGGCTGCTGCGTCAATGTCTTTTCTTTCAGTTCTTGCCAGTCCGCAAATTTCTGCATGGAACCCTGCTCCGGTTATTGACTTGATTGCCTGTCTTTCTCCGTCTGATATTATTGGAAATCCTGCCTCGATTGCATCAACACCGAGCTCGTCTAACTTTTGTGCGATTGCAATCTTTTGGTCTGGAGTCAAGGCTACACCTGGTGTCTGCTCTCCATCTCGTAATGTGGTATCGAAAATTCTAACCTTCAATTCCGTGTCCTCTTGCTAGTGCACAAATGCCTGTTCTTGCCATCTCTAGGATGCCATATCCTTTTACAAGATCTGTTAATGCATCAATTCTGTCTGGAGTTGCTGTAATCTCTATTATGATTGAAGACTTTCTGACATCATGGACATCGCACTTGAATGCGTTTGCAAGGTCCGTTATTTCCTTGATGTCTGTTGGCTTTGATATTTTTAATTTCATCATGACAAGCTCTCGGTATACACTCTTTTTCTCATCTAATAATTTTACTTCTAATGTATCAATCAACTTGTCTAGTTGTTTTATGATTTGATTGAGTTGTTTTTCATCTGCCTCTGTTGTTATGGTCATTCTTGAGACCTCTGGGTTTTCAGTTACCCCTACTGATATGCTATCAATGTTGTAATTTCTAGATCTAAACAAGTTTGTAATCTTGAACAAGACACCGGGCTTGTTCTCTACTAGTACGGAAATTATTGACCACATGATATCCTCGCTATGATGGTAAGATCATGTCCTTAAGTGATGTTCCTGGGGCAACAAACGGTAAGACGTCTTCTTGTGGGTCGATTGGTATGTCGATGACTGTTGCAACGTCACTTTTTATCGCTGTCTGGACTGCCTTGCCAATCTCGTCCAAGTTAGTGGCCCTTATTCCTTGTGCACCATATGCTTCTGCTATCTTGACATAATCAGGACAGTTCTTAAGATCAACACCAATCATTCTCCTGTCGTAAAATGTTCTCTGCCACTGGGCAACCATGCCAAGTGTGAAATTATTTAGCAAGAATACGATAACTGGAATGTCTTCTAGTACGGATACTGCAAGTGAGTTTTCTGTCATGTTGAAGCTTCCTTCTCCTGCGATATCTAGAACTGGGACATCTGGCTTGGCAGCTTTTGCACCTATTGCAGCTGGAAATCCCCAACCCATTGTTCCAAGTCCTGTTGAGCTGAAAAATGTACCAGGATGTATTACATCAAAAAATAGCGATGCCCACATTTGGTGTTGTCCAACTTCGGTAGTGACAATTGATTGCGCTGGTAATACTTCTCTTAATTTTTTGAGGACCTTTGATGCTGCTAGTGGATGCGGATGTATCTTGAGATTTTCTCTATAGTATTCCTTTGTCTCCTTTACTCTTTTTGCCCATGCTGACTCGCCATTTCGCTTGATTGCTTTTTGGATTAACATCTTGACCATTATTCGAAGTGATGTCTTTACATCTCCTACTACTGCAACATTTGTTGTCTGATTCTTTCCTATTTCTGCTGGGTCTACATCCATGTGAATTATCTTCAAGTTTCTTTCAAACTCTTCAAATGTACCAACTGACCTGTCTGAGAATCTTGAACCGCATGCTAGCACACAGTCTGCCTCTGTCATCATCTTGTTTGCCTCTGCATGGCCGTGCATTCCTATTGGTCCAAGAGAAAGTGGATGGTTCTCTGGGAAGGATCCTTTTCCTTTGAAAGTTGTAACTACTGGAATCATGAGCAACTCTGCAATTGATTGTAGTTCTGCAAATGCACTTGATATGATAACTCCGCCTCCTGCAAGAATTATTGGTCTTTCTGCAGACAAGAGCATCTCTGTTGCTCGCTCTATCTGTGTAATATCTGGGTCTACCCATGGATGGTATCCTCTTACCTTTACTTCGTTTGGAAAATGTACTTCTGCTTCATTTTGTTGTACATCCTTTGGAATGTCTATCAATACTGGTCCTGGTCTTCCAGTTGATGCAATGTAGAATGCCTTTTTGACTACCTCTGGAATTTCATTTGGACTCATTGGCTGGAATGCATATTTTACAATAGGGTTTGTGATTCCTATGATATCGCTTTCTTGAAATGCGTCGCGTCCAATCATCTTTGATGGTACTTGGCCTGTGATTGCAATCATTGGTGCAGAATCTGCTTGGGCAGTTGCAATTCCTGTAACAATATTTGTTGCACCAGGACCTGATGTTGCAAAACATACTCCTGGTCTCCTGCTTACCCTGCCAAAACCGTCTGCCATGTGCGAAGCTGATTGTTCATGTCTTACCAGTACATGACGGATGTTGCTCTTGTAGAGCTCGTCATAGATTGGCAAGTTTGCACCTCCCGGTAACCCGAAGGCAATCTCCACGCCTTCTTTTTCCAAAGCGATCATCAAAGACCTAGCACCAGATATTTTTTCCATAATTTTCTATCTCCGAAAATTGCTGTATCTTACAGCACAAGCTCGACTGGCAACAAAATACTTGAAATGCTTGTCGAGTCTACTTTTGTCATACTTATCTACAATTTTTGCGTCTAAAATTATTAATAAAGATATTGATGAAAAATCTGAAAATATTGCTTGATTTTATGTGATCCTAGGCACAATAATTGGGAATAATTGGTACGATTTTGAAGAAAAAATTTCATGCCTAAAACTAGATTTTGTCAAGATGGGTAAAATCTAGGCATGAAACAGGCTGATGTCATTTCATAAGACTTAAACTAGATTTGCCTCAAGCAATACCGATTTTGAGCGACAAGGAAGATATTTTGGATATTGTTACCACATTTTTCAATGCTGGAAAAACAAAGAATGTTGCACCATTAAGTGTCATTCAACTAGATGATCCTAGGTTCTCGGCATATAGCGACGTGCCGCCTTTTGATCTAAAGGACTTTGCAACAACTACCGCACTTGAACAACTCAGGTTTGTTAGCATATCTGATTATGATTTTGAGTTGAAAAACATGCGAGTCGATATATTTGAAAACTTTGCAATAGCGACTTTTAACGTGAAACAGTCAGGCATGATTGTAGACAATTATAGTTTCAGGGGCCAGCACATGGCAATGGAGAGCAGGGCAACCTTTGTCTTGGGAAAATATGTCAAATGGAAGATAGTGCATCTGCACCTGACTAAAATTTCCGACTAGATTATTTCTTTGATTTGCTCTTTGGAGCAGGCTTTGTTTTTTGAGGAGACTCGGTTTTTAATTTCTTGAAGATTTCATGTGCTTCTTTTGCTGTGGCTCTTTGGTGTACAATTGCCCTTACTGCCTTTATCATTGCAACTGGGTGGTCATTTTGCCAAATGTTTCTTCCCATGTCAACTCCTGCTGCACCTGCATGTAATGCATCATGTGTCAGGTTGAATACGTCCATCTCTGTTGCAAGTTTTGGACCGCCTGCAATAATTACTGGTACCGGACATGATGTTACAACTTTTTCAAAGTTTTCGCAATAGTATGTCTTGACTAGATGTGCGCCAAACTCTGCAGCCATCCTACATGCAAGTGACAAGTATCTTGCATCTCGTTTCTCTAATTCTTTTCCAACTGCTGTTACTGCAAGTACTGGTATTCCGTATTCCTCGCCTTCATTGACAAGGTTGCCAAGGCTGACAAGTGACTCGTGTTCGTGTGCGGCTCCTACAAATATTGACATTGCAAGTGCAGACGCGTTTAGCTTGATTGCTTCTTTTACAGATGTAGTAATTTTTTCATTTGAGAGGTCCTTGCCAATTATGCTTGCTCCTCCTGAGACTCGGAGCACTACTGGCACTGGAAAGTTTGCATCAACAGATGTTCTTAGAACACCTCGTGTAAGCATGAGAGAATCTGCATATGGTAACAACGGGGCTATGGTTTTTCTTGGTACCTCTAGTCTTTCTGTTGGTCCGAGAAAGTAACCGTGGTCTACAGCTAGCATCACACCGCGTCTGTTTTGTGGTTTGATTATTTTTGCCAGTCTGTTTTTGAGTCCCCAGTCCATAACATCATCGAAAAAATTTGCCTTAGTTAAGCGTTTCTGAATTTGTAATTATTATTTTCATGGAATCGTTTCCTTGATGAGCATAATCCAAAGCTTTTGCAGAATCTACAAGATCAAACTTGTGTGTGATGAGTTTTTTGACATTGATTGTTCCTTGCTCGATTAATCGAAATGCCTCGTTTGTATCGGTCTCAGAAGCTGCATAGCTTGGCGTGATGGTAATTTCTTTGGAATACACCTTGCTCATCTCAAGTGACATCTTGACATCTTTTGTGGGAACACCAAACATCATTACTGTGCCGCCTTTTCTTACCAGATCAATTGCCTGTGATATTGCATTGACGCTTCCAGTTGAAACCATTGCGATATCAACTCCACGGTTCTGTGTCTTGGCAAGAATTTTCTGATTTGCTTCTGGGTCATCTGATCTTATCGTATCAGTTATGCCAAATTTTTTTGCAAAACCTAGTCTGAAATCGTTTATGTCAAGACAAAAGATATCCTCAATTCCATATGCCTTGCTTAGCATCAAGTGCATGAGCCCAGTTGGACCTGCGCCCAAGATTGCAATCGAATCACCTTTCTTGAATTTTATTTTATTCCATGCTCTGATACAACATGCAAGTGGCTCTATCATTGCAGCCTCTTCAAAGGATACATGGTCTGGTAGTTTTATGACTCCGCCGTGAGATACGTTCCATTGGGGGACAATAAACTCTTCAGCCAGTCCACATGGGGACAAATTTGTCTCTGAATATTTCTGGCACATGGTCTCGTTTCCATGTGTGCAATAGTGACATGAATAACATGGAACGTGGTGATGAGTAAAGACCCTGTCTCCTTTCTTAAAATTAGTAACACCATTTCCTACTTCGGATACTATACCAGAGGGCTCGTGGCCGAGTCTCATGGAAGGCTGACTGTACTTACCATAGATCTTCTCAAGGTCTGATCCACATACTCCGCAGGCTTTCATGGAGACTAGGATCTCGCCGGTGCCAACCTGTGGTCTTTCAACATTTTTTATCTGAACATCTGATGGTCCCAAAACATGTGCTGCCTTCATGATATCATATCAGACTGGCATGCAGTTTTATCCTTTCCGAAGTCTTGGATGTATAGAAATTTTAGAAATTAAAACGGTATCCTGTAAATTAAATAGGAGCTATTTCTGAGACACAACCATGGATTTGTGGCGTGATATTGAACCTGGTCCAAATGTGCCAAAAGTGGTAAATGTTATAGTAGAAATTCCAAAAGGTTCTCAGAACAAGTACGAATATGATAAAAAAAGAGGCGTGATAAAACTTGACAGAGTTTTGTTTTCACCATTCTTCTATCCAGGAGAATATGGAATCATCCCACAAACATTTGCAGAAGACGGTGACCCTATGGATGCTCTAGTCCTTGTAACCAATCCAACTTATCCGGGTGTCCTAATTGAGGCTCGTCCTATTGGAATGCTTCGAATGAAAGATGGTGGCGATATGGATGACAAGATACTGTGTGTTGCAAAGGACGATGTACGATTTAACAATCTGACTGATATTGCAGGTCTTGACAAACACTATCTCAAAGAAATTGGTCACTTTTTCGAAGTGTACAAACAACTTGAAGGAAAGAAAGTTGAGATACTTGGATGGAAAAACGCTGCTAGTGCAAGAAAGGCAGTAATTGATGGCGTAAAACTGTACAAAAAGACCTTTAAAAAATAACTAGTTTTCTTGTAAAAAATTCCAACAGAAATGGTATTAACCTGTAATGTTATCATATGATATCATGAATGAAGGAGATAGTGCACCAGATTTTGAACTTGTATCCCAAGATGGCACAACTGTAAAACTTGCCTCGTTTCAGGGCAAGAAAAATGTTGTCTTGTGCTTTTACCCTAAAAACCACTTGTTTGCGTGCCCCTCAAAAAAAGTATTCCAGATGGCAGAGGCAACAATTGCTGCCTATCCGAAGATAAAGGAGCATGATGCTGAGCTCTTTGCAATATCTGTGGATACAGTACAGGACCAGAAAAAGTTTGTAGAAGAATATCGTGTCCCATATAGTCACCTAAGTGATACTGCAAAAACTGTCTGTAAGGCTTATGCTGGACTAAATATTGCAGGACTTGCAAAACGATCCACTTTTGTAATTGACAAAAACGGTAAAGTTGCAAAAATTTTCAGAGATATTAGTCCTGAAAGACATGGCCAAGAAATAATTTCGTCACTGCAGAACTTGAAATAATTCTCGATTTTCACAGATTCAATATATTTAGAATGTACGATAATTGTACTTATAATAACTAGTGATTAGCATGGACTACAGACCATATTGGAAATATGTTAGAAATGGAAGGGAAATCATAAAGTGAAAAAATAACAGTCAGTACCGTTACAATGTTGGTTTTAATGAAACGTAACTTCTCCTTCTGAAGTAATTACCATGTGATACTTTTTACCTTGATCATCAGTCATGTCTACTTCTATTGAATTACCTACAATTCTTTTCTTATATTCCACTAACTTGCGGTCAAATTGTTTTAGGTATTCTCCAACTGCCAACATGTCTTGCATTACTTCATTCACCGTTACTGTTACTTTGTTTTTGTTTTTTGCTAGCCTTTCCTTTATGGCTTTAAAAACTTCAGGGAATTTCGTAATCCAAGGTAACGACTTTAGAATGACATCCTTATGTTGAAGTATTAACTCTATTACATGTTTTATTATGAGAATCTCTATACCAAGAGTTCCTGATTTCATTCGTATTTCATACGGAATGTCATTTTCTGTAAAAAAGGTAGTCAACGGTTTAATCACCTCATATGTACCTATTTCCAATTCCTGTAGATGGTTATCAAATGATAGTTTTATCCTCATCTCAGGATAGTGTTTTGTATTTCTAGAAGTATCATCTGATTCAAATTTAATCATGCGTATGTACGGGATAATTTACCTACTTAATTATTTCTGTGAGTGATATCTTTAGTTCATAACTCAAATCATGGCCAGAAATATCTGCGTAACCCCGCTCCAACACCCGTACCAGCCCCGCCAAAAGCTAATGCGAGTATGATATTTACTCCTAAAGTAGTGTAATCCGTGATGTTTTTGGTTAGATTAGCAGCTCCTGTAGCATTTGTTAGATTATACTTATCAGGGTTTGATGTTTCGTCATGAAGTATGGCAATACCACTAGTAATCAAAACTACTATGGCAAAAGCAACCACAATACGTTCAACCTTTGTACCAAAAATGAAACCTAGAACTATGCTAACAATGAACTCGATAATGTAGTGAGTAGGATCAGATATGATTTCCATAAAAGATCTAAAGCTTAATCCTCTTTATGGATATTGGAGATACAAATCAAACAACCTCAATTGGAAGTGTTATTGGTGATGCAAGCGCATTTGGATGCTCTATGCTTTTCCAGATAAATATTTGTGCAGTGTATTTACCCGATGCAGTAGGTGTCCATTCTTGGTGCACAGAAAGTGTATGTTTAGGGGAAACTTTGCCAGTAGTGTTTGATATGAATGCAGTTATGCCTCCCGCAGTTTGTATCTGTAATGTGTATGCAAATGGCTGTTCTACATTTTGGATATTGACCAAATCTAAAACAACAGAGATTTTCTGATTAATTTTTACTGATGTTATTTTAGTACCATTGGAATCCAGAACTCTTGGATTGAGTAATGATAATTGTTCTAAAGGACTACCTATTTCATAATCAAAAGTGATTGTAGATGTAAGTCCGCTCTGCTTACTTGTTGCTTTTACTGTATACGTACCCTCTAATTTCCAATCAATGTTATTGAATAACACAACTCCTCGTGCTCCGGTATCACTTCCAAATGAGACATTCTTTGAATCGATTATGGCATGTTTTGGATCAATCATGTCTATTGAAATTATGTCGTTAGATTCAAGTCTATAAAATCTCAGAGTAGATGTTATCGTATCTCCTTTCTTGTAATGTATTGAATCAAGAAAGATTTGTAATTTCGGTGTTTGAGATGTAGATCTTATAACAGGTAAGAATGTGATTGCGACCGATAATGCCAATACAATAATCATGATCAATGTGAGGTATGCATTGTTGTTGGACAGAACCTTTGTTTCACTTGTCTGACCAAACCATTCCGAAGTAGGGGTATTGTCGGCAGTTACAACAATATCAAAAAGCTGTGTATTATTTTTACTAGCTAATACAATATTGCAATCTACATTTACAGATAATCTATCAAGGGTAATCTTGCCAAAACTCTTCCACTGATTATCAGAATTAAAGTTACTCTCTGGACACACTAATCTACGCATGTGTAAATTATCATCAGAATCTATGTTGAATTTATCGATTGAATCAATATTGATCTGAACATTCTTTGCTTGGAGCCAACCATTGTTTATGATCTTAAATGCATAATAGTTTGTGTTGTTATCTTTAAACGAATCTGATTGTGTTATAGTAAATGTAGGATGAATCAAAAAGCTACCGGGAGTTAATGTTGCTACTAAGATGGAACCTAAGACTGTAATTATAGCCACTATTGCAGGCATTAGAATTTTTTCTGATGTAAATAAATTCCATTTTGACACATAGTGATGATAAAATGATGATTAGAAAGAGTTTTTGTTTTATCTGTACTGCTGTCATATTCAATTATCTTTTTGTTCTTCCCACCCTGCGGGAATTGTTATATCTCTGACAAGCTCTTGAACGCTAATTCCTCTTTTCTTGGCCAATTTTTCTAATTTGACATATGGATTAAGGTCTTTTTTGAGTCAGCATGTGTGCTAATTTTCCCTGATCTATTTCATTTAATGGTCAAAAAGCATACTATCATTATATTTTTAAAGATGTGAGTTAAGACTTGATTTGTGCTAGATTTAGTAGCCAAGAAAATTTTCCTTACTAAAGGTAAGGGCGTTCACGCTGATAGACTGACAAGTTTTGAATATGCATTACGAGATGCAGGAATTGCCGGAACAAATTTGGTCTTGATCTCAAGTATATTTCCACCTGGCTGTAAGGTGATTTCAAAAGCTGAAGGGCTGAAATTGATAAGACCTGGAAGCGTGACTTTTGCAATCTATTCAAGACAAGAAAGCAATGAGCCACACAGGTTGATGGCTGCATCTGTTGGAATTGCAGAGCCAAAGGACAAGACAAAATATGGATATCTATCAGAATATGTCTCATTTGGAGAGACTGAAAAAGAGGCAGGTGACTATGCAGAAGACATTGCAGCACAAATGCTTGCATCATCACTTGGAATCTCATTTGATGTCAACAAGAGCTGGGATGTGAAAAGACAACAATGGAAGATATCTGGACAAATCTACAAGACTCGAAACATAACACAGAGTGCTGTCGGTGATGCAAAAGGTCAATGGACTACGGTATTTACAGCAGCGGTATTGATTCTCTAAATTTTATCTTCGTTTCATAAATAGGTACACTGCAGCTCCGCCTGCTGCAACGATTCCAATCAAAACGTAAATGGAATAATCATTAGAAGTTTTTGGAACTGGTGGTGGGGATGTACTGTTGCCTTGTCCTGGTGTATTGTCTGTCGGTATTGTATTGCCCAAAGTCAGAAAGGCTTGGTCGTTTGTAACTGATGTATCCTTTCCAAACAAGTATACTGCTGATACCTTTTGTCCATAGTCTGGGTCTATTATCCATCCTGATTTTGTAAGGTCAGTTGGAAACTTTTGACCGTCCTTGATTGTACTTGGGGCCAAGTCTCCACCGTGGTTTGTAATTGAGATATTGTCATTTGATATTGCGGTTATATCTAAAATGGAATTCAATGGGAAAAATCCAACATCAAAGTAAGATGATCTCTGGAGCTTGTCAACTCCAAACAGTTCAAGTGGCTTGACCGTAGTGACTGGACCAGTGATTGGTACTTGTTTTGATACCTGTAATTGATAGAGTGATGTTCCTTGTCCTGGAGTGATAACAAATGTTACAGTAGAATTGGAATCTTGTGCCATCTTTTGTGCGGCATTGAAGAATCCTCCGTCATCACGAATTTGTTTTGGAATCAAGATTGCGGTCAGTCCATCAAAAAGATATGAAGAATCAGGTCTTGACATTGTGTATATGACAGATATGGTTCGGTTTCCAGATACTGCACCGGATGTACCTAGTGCACTGCTCAGGTCTCCTCTTGGATTGACATAGACGCTGTTAAATTGTGCATTTGTTGCAAACGCCTTGTTTATGCTGTCAATAAGACTGTCTCCTACTTGTTTTGCATCTGCCTGGATTTTGTTGATGTCATAAGTTTCTACAAGTGACGGTGAAACGATATTTACTAGGACACATCCTTGGTCCTGGACTCCTACAATGCAATTTTCTGCATTTGTAATTACAACTGATGTTACATTTGCAGTGTTTTGTACTTTCAAACTTAGGTCTGCTGGAACACGCATCTCTACTGGACTTGTTGATGCCAAGGTAACAAATGCCGTAGTCTTGTTCTGTACTTTTTCATCAACTAGTATGTGAGCTGTTTCACGGTATGATGCAAGTTGCGGTTGTTGTGCAGATGCGGAAACAAATGTAGTCAAAAGTAATGCAAAAATTATCGACAACGCAAGAAGGCTTTTCAATTACAGCAATTTTTTGAAATCGAACTATTAAGTTATTCTCTTAATTTTTCTATTTTTATTGCAAACCTCTGAAATGGCTCTTCCTTGTAATGGTTCTTGCAGACAAGCATCGTCTGCTGTGGGTCTGGTCCGCAATCATAAGTGATCAAGTACTCGGGTTCTTTATTGCAGCATCGTGGATATTTCACTTGGCAAGTAATGGTCGTCATAAAATAAAATAGTTCTCGATCTAAACTCTAGGTTTAAATTATAATGTGTGCATAAAGTCATTGACATCGGTTCAAACCGTAGGGGAACATTGCCTGGCAGTTGGGGGCGCTTGACTGCCAGGCGCTTTTAATTAATAACTTTTGATAGTCTTTCTGTCTGATTTTTGATGTACTCAAAACCTTCTTGCCAGAAACTCTCAGATGTGATGTCGATTCCATGCTCCTTGAGGAGGTCTTCTGGTTTTTTCGAGCCGCCTGCAGCAAGGATGTCTACATATGTTGAGGCAAATCCTCTGCCCTCTTTTCTATATCTCTGGTATAACGATAAAGACAACAAGTTTCCAAATGAATACGAATAGCAGTAAAACGGAGAATGGTAAAAGTGTGGTATGCATGTCCACTCTGCTCCAAAATCTGGAGTAATTTCTACTGAATTGCCAAACTGATCCTTCAAGGTCTTCATGTATTCAGATGTGATGTCTTGAACCATGGCACCGTTTCCAATTCTTTCATGTGCTGCTATCTCAAAGAGTGTAAAGTATGCTTGTCTGCCTACTGTGGCATATAGGTCATCCAAATGTTCAACCAGTATGGCCTGTTGCTCATCATCTGAGACTTGGTCCAAAATCTTGTTGAACAACAACATTTCAGAAAATGTTGAAGCTGTTTCTGCAAGAGGCAGTGGGGCTTCTGCTATGAATATTGATTTTCCAGATGCTGCAATGCTGTGTATTGCATGTCCTAATTCATGGGCCAAAGTGAAGACATCATTTGTCCTACCTTTGAAGTTCACCAAGACATATGGTGTTATCTTGGGAGATATGGTACTGCAAAATGCCCCGCTTCTCTTTCCTGGCCTGATAGTAGAATCCACATGTCGTTGGACGAAAACTCTTTTGGCGTATTCGCTTAGTTGAGGGCTGAAATCATTTAGTGTATCCAAAACAAGTTTTACTGCCTTGTCATAATTGTATTTTTTTTCTTCTCTTTTTTGAATCGGTGCATAAATGTCATATCGTCGTAATTTTTTCATATGTAATATACGTGCCTTTTGCAAAAAGAATTTGCGAAATGTCTCCGAGTTTTTCTTGCAGACTGATAAAAGTGCATTAACTGTCTTGTCGTCAGTGTCATTTCCAATGTTTCTAACTGATATGGGAGACGAGTATCCGCGTATCTGGATGCATTCGTCTTTCCAGTTTGAAACTATGTTTTGATAAATCTCTCCGAGAACACCCTTGTTCTTGTCAAACTCTGACAATAGTGCCTTGTATGCAATCTCTCTTGTTTTTGGCTTGGGACTTCGAATCAGGACTGATAGTTCTTCTCTGTTGTATCTTTTTGTCTTGCCATCGATTTTTACCTCAAAGACAAATGCGTTTGTTATCTTGTCATAGATTTTGACAAGGGCAGAGTGTCCTGTGACATCTAGCGTATTGATTATCCTCTCTTCTGGTTCTGTAAGGGAGTATTTGGCAAGTAGCCGCTTGTATCTTAAAAACTCGTGCAACTCCCCTGATGACTTCATCAGTCTCTGGGCATTTTTCTCGTCAATCTGCTTTTTCCACCATTGGTCAAAAAATAAGGTCTGGTTTTCAAGCTGGGCCCCTAACTTTCTCATCCTTGAAACTAGTGACGTTGCCTTGTCTGACTGGGTATCCGATGAATATTCTAATGACGCATAGCCTGAAACTCTGCCAAATTCATCTGTAATGTCTTCTAATGTATGAAGCATTGACATGAATTTCTTCTCAGATATGGTAGACTTGAGTATCTTTTTGTTCTTCTCAAAGTTTTTGACATTGTTTTGTATGATTTTTAGACGTTTTTCAAAGTGTGCTGACTCTGGATCCTTTACAAGTTCGCTTAAATCCCATTTTTCCTCTTTGAAAACTTGCATCCGACTCCAACTTCTGGTTTCTTCTTAAAATACTATGTGGAAAACAACTGTTTTGATTTCATGATACCAACTATTGATTTGAAATGGGATAATTTTTCTGAAAAATTGTCTAGTAGGATTGATATGAACAATTTGTGCACACGTCTTAAATATGAAAATTACAATATTACTTGCATGAGCATGACAGCATGGCATTGTTATAGGTGTAATTTGACTTTCAAGGAAAAGTCTCATGTTGTTATGCATAAAGAAATCTCCCGACATGATGCAAGAGAAGTAGAAATTCCAGAATAGATTTTCTACTTTTGTTTTCATGTTATGTCAAAAATCTAATTGTGTAAAACCTTGCAAGTATTTATTTAGCCCAAAAATAAGTTAGTCGTTCGTGGACCATCACAATTTTAAGGGAAAAGACATCCCTCACCTGAAGATAAAGCCCAACATGGGTATTGATGATCTGGTAGATATTTTCTCAAGTACTGGCTATAACGCTAGGCAACTTGGGGATGCTGCCAAGTTATACTGTAAAATGATTGAAGATGATGCCACAATATGCCTTACCGTGGCAGGCGCAATGACTCCTGTTGGATTCGGAGGCCTGTTCAAGTCCTTGATAGAACGTGGCTTTGTTGACTGGATAGTTTCCACTGGTGCAAACGTATACCATGAGGACCATTTTGCCTGGAACCTGCCTGTAAAGCAAGGACACTTTGAGGTAGATGACATGGTGCTTTATGAAAAAGACATTGTACGAATCAGAGATGTCTACATCAAAGGTGATGAAACACTAAAGGCAGAAGACAAGATTGTGCAGAAAATGTTTACAAAGAATTTGCTTGACAAACCATTTACAACGGCTGAATTCTGTAACGCGATGGGAAAATACTCTAAACAACATTCTAAAAATCCAGAACGCAGTTTTGTTGTAACTGCATACGATTATGATGTTCCAGTCTATGTCTCCACTTTGAAGGACTCGTCACTTGCATTAGACTTGGCACCGTTACGATTAGAAAACAAGATACACAGTCTTGATTTTGTAAGAGAAATAATAGAGCAGGCAGCAATTTTATACAATTCCAAAAAGTCTGGAATCTTGGAATTGGGTGGAGGTGTGCCAAAAAATACTGCACAACAAACAGGTCCGTTACTAGATCAAATACTTGGCTTAGGTCATGGAGGACAAAATTACATTATCCAAATCACTGATGCACGACCAGACACTGGTGGTCTTTCTGGTGCAACATTGCAAGAAGGAAAGAGCTGGGGCAAGGTAAAGGATGCTCATGAAGATGTGATAATGGTATACACTGATGCAACCATTGCATTTCCGATACTGTGTCTTTATGCATTAAGCAATGAAAAACCAAGAAAGCCAAAGAGGTTGTACAAGAAACTACCTCAATACTATGAAGACCTGTCCAAGGCATATTTTAACAAAAAGCGTTAGGCTGGAAAATTTCTAAAATTAAATAAAAGAAAACTAATGATGTACTGTTATCTGCTTAGAATCGACTGAATCTTGCTTTTTCTGTGTCTCTGTCGTCCTTTGTTGCTTTTTTCCATTCCTTGTAGTGCTCTTTGCATAAAATTGCCTTTTTCAAACCATTAGGAATGCCTACTCCGGTTCCTTCTACCTTTGAGGCTGTAAGGGATCGTACACCGTCATTATCGCATCCTGTGACACTACATTTTGCACCTTTTGATATGAGGCCCATGAGAGTTCTAAAACGCACTATTATATCAGATTTTTTGATTTTTTGTTAAAAGCACAAGAAAGTTTGTCAGACATGCTCATAGATACATGGTATAAATTATTGTTAGATATGTGGCTGGTATCAGATGCTTAACAACTTTAGAGAAGGCCTCAAGCCTACCCTACAAAACATTGGCAAAGTTTTTGCTGCAACAGGATTGTCAGCAAATTTCTGGACTGCAATAGGACTGGGCTTTGCATTTGCATCGGCAATAGTTTATGCAATTCATCTTGATTATTCTTTTATCTTAGGTGGTGTCTTGTTGCTTGTTTCTGGATTTTTTGATATTGTTGATGGTCAAGTCGCACGCATCACTGGAAAGACATCTAAAAAAGGCGCATTTCTTGATTCTGTCTTTGACAAGATTGCTGAAGTTGCAATATTTCTTGGAATTTTAATTGGTGGATATCAACAAGGCTATCTGGTATTATTGGCAATAGGTCTGTCACTGCTTGTCAGTTACACTAGGGCAAGAGCAGAATCTCTTGGAGTACAGCTCCAAGGAATAGGTATTGGAGAACGTGCCGAAAGATTGCTTGTGATTGCAATAATTGGAATGATTGGGTTTCTAAATTATGCCGTAGTGATTGTTGCAATAATTGCTGGAATTACATTTGTTCAGAGAATAATAACAACAGCTCACGGAATAAAAGACTAGATTATCGTAGTCTGCCAGTTTGACGTCTTGAATCTGCTGATCTGATTTTTAGGATTCCAAAGTGTATTGCACATGAAATACAGTACCATTTGAGTACGGTTGGTGCTGCAATGTATGCGCCTTGCGCCCTTAGTTCCTTTGCCAAAGTGTGCTCTACCAAGTTTAGTCTTGATGTTACCTTCTTTGCCTTGTCTCGTGGGACTGTAGCACCACAGTTTGTACACTGGATACGGTCAGAGGAACCCTTTCCTCCCTTCTTTCGTCCTCGACTAGCACGCTTTAGTGGCATGTTTTACCTGTATGGAGCCTCTTTATAACGATATTTGACGGGTATTGTTTTTGCTTAATTTGTGGTCCAAGGTACAAATTTTTGCTTTGATGGTATGTTTTTCAGATCATAAAAAACAATCATTGTACCGATCTCTTTCCAGCACATTGGGATCCTAAGCTTAGAATTCCACGTGGACAAGTTGTCGCG
>JADMIO011472193.1_pt1 | contig 92070 bp, 85 predicted proteins | sample 8958161 | NCBI WGS metagenome assembly JADMIO01 (sample SAMN16585339, study PRJNA669376) | soil metagenome | isolation source: Crop rotation soil | place: USA: Cullars Rotation, Alabama | collected 2011
CGCGACAACTTGTCCACGTGGAATTCTAAGCTTAGGATCCCAATGTGCTGGAAAGTTGCTTGTCCCCATTTTTCCAAGGCCCGCTGCTCACCCGCTGATGTACACACACGCTTTAGACAGGGATGTAATGCTTGAACGGTCAACTCAATTAAAGCGGCTTGACCTGCAATTATTACAAATGATCGATGATGCAAAAAGTATTTTAACTGCCATGCATATCGAAGTAGATCCAAAATTTTTCATGAATGGTTTTTCTGCATCAGCCACGTTCACCAACCGTTTTTCATTGATACATCCCGGAACAATAAAAGCATTGGCCATCGGAGGGTTCAATGGTGAACTGATGCTGCCGCAAAGCGAACTCAACGGCATTAAACTCAACTACCCTGTTGGCACGAACGATTTTCATAAATTATTCGCCCACGATTTTGATATCCATACTTACCGCATCATCCCGCAATACATCTATATGGGAAAACTGGATGACAATGATGCCGTTCAATTTGATGATGCATATAGCAAAAGGGAACGCAAGATCATCAATGAAAATATTGGCAGCCATGTGCAGGAAAGATACCTGCAATGCCAAAAGATCTACCAGCAAAACGATATTAGCCCCATCTTCAGGTCAGTTGACAGTGTCGGGCACTGGACAACAGCAGCAATGAATTTAGCAGTTATAAAATTCTTCCAGTCGCAGATGCGGGATTAGGAATGTAAAGTAAAAAAGTATAAAGAGTACGCATTACTGAACTATTTTGAATTTTATATTTTGAATTTTGAATCCAAAATATAAAATATAAAATAGTGTCTCAACTACCGCAGCAATATCACTGTCCCCTTCAGTGAAACTTTATCGCCGCTGGATGATGCATCAATGATATAAGTATAGGTGCCCATTGGGGATCTTGCTCCTTTATAACTACCATTCCATCCTTTATTAATATCAGTAGTACGGAACACCTCGTTACCATAGCGGTCAAATACAATTAAAGAAACGAGCGTGAAAGGAGTTCCCGGCGGTATTCTGAATACATCATTCTTTCCATCACCATCTGGCGTAAACGAATTAGGGATATAGAAGCCATTGAACACTTTAACTAAAAGATCTTTACTGGTGCTACAATTATCGGCAGATATTACCTGCAGTGTATAAGTGGTACTGGTAGTAGGTTTAGCAACAGGATCAGGTATTATGGTATTGCTGAGTCCATTGGAAGGCGTCCATAGATAACTGGCAATATTGCCGCTTACAATTGCATTCAATTGAACCGTATTACCGGCCAGCAGTGTTGGTGCTGCAGGATCAAAACTGATAACTGGATCAGGATCTACAGTAATATTGATCGCATTCGATTGCGCAGTCATTGCAGTAGCACAGCTATTGGTTGCAGTTATTTCGCAACTTACTTTATCACCATTGGCAAGGTTGCTGCTTGAATATACAGCGCTATTGGTGCCAGTGTTGATGCCGTTTATCTTCCATTGAAAGAAAGGCGCTGCGGTGTTGTTAATAGGAATAGCTGTGAAAACAACCATGCTTCCCTCGCAGATGCGGGTGGCAGTGGCACTTATACTAACGGATACGGGCAATGGCACAGTGACGACGATCGGTATAGCATTGGATAGCACCATGGCCGGTGTTGCGCATGCAGCGTTAGACGACAAACTAACCTGTACCACATCGCCATTCTTCAGCAAACTGTTAGTATACGTAGCTGCATTTGTTCCCGTATTCACACCATTCAGTTTCCATTGGTATACTGGTGTGCTGCCTCCATTAGCCGGGGTTGCAGTAAAACTAACTAATGCACCGGGACAAATAGTGGTTGCGCTGGCAACAATACTTACAACGGGAACAACAGGATCTGTAACATTCATAGCAACAGCATTCGAAGTAACTGTGGTGGTTGATGCGCAGGCCGCATTGGAAATTAATTGCACAGTAATGATATCGCCATTGGAAAGTAAAGTACTCGAATAACTGGCTGCGTTAGTGCCTGTGTTGATGCCATTGATTTTCCATTGGTATGCAGGCGCTGTACCACCATTCAATGTAGCAGCTGCAAAACTCACCAGTGTTCCTTTACAGGTATTTCCTGCGGGATTTGCTGTGATACTTACAGATGGAGTAACGTTTTGATTCACCTGCATGGTGATCATATTAGATGTTGCTGAAGAAGTACTGATACAATTACCGCCGCTGATGGTTATACCGCAAGTTATGATATCACCGTTGCTGAATGTTGCGCTGCTGAATGTATTTAAAGCGCTGCTTTGCACACTGGTTCCATTTACTCTAAAATCATAGTTAATAGTGCCGCCGCCGAAATTATTGGCAGTCGCAGCTAGGTTAACCGTTGTGCCCTGGCAAATGATATTGCCGGGTGTGGCAGCAATGCTTACCGAAGGGGTTTGTGGCGCACCAACCGTAATGATAACGCTGTTAGATGTAACTGCTGCTGGGTTTGCACAAGTTAAAGCTGAGGTCATACCTACTGTTACATTATCGCCGTTCACTAAAGTATTGGTAGAAAATATTGGTGAATTAGTACCTGCATTTGCACCGTTTACCTTCCATTGATATATTGGTGTACTGCCGCCATTAACAGGTGTAGCCGTAAACGTAACCGTTCCACCGGTACATGTTGTAGTGGTATTTGCTGCAATGGTTACTGCCGGTACAAAGTTTGCCCCCACTGTTACAGCAAGAACAGATGGATTGCTGAAGGCGCAGCCATTAAAAGCTGTTACAGTTACATTGCCCGATGAAGCTGTTAAAGGAAAATCCACCGTGATGATGGTATCTCCCTGTATGCTGGTAATGACGGCTCCGGCTGGAACGGTCCAGGTATAATAAATGGCCCCTGCTGTTGGTGGAATATGGTATTGAACTCCTGTCTGCCCTAAGCATACAGCATTAGGACCATTGATGGGCGCCGGGTTGCCAAGAGATGATAAGGTACTAAAATTCCAGCCGCTATTGCCACCAAGGTCAACGGAATTGTAAGCGTTATATATTGCCCCTCCCGATACTGCAATATCACGCATATGGATATTATAACCGTTTACGGTACCCGAAGTTTTAAAAATGGATGAAGACGATCCCAATGTAGCTGATTGTAAAATGATATAAGCTGTACAGCTTCCCTGCACCTGCCACCTGCCCGTTATGGTTTGCAGCTTGTTCTCTGCCAAAGTATAAGTATAATTGGGTGTAAAGGTCAGGTTGGAAAAATGGTTATTACCGTAGATATTCCCGTTTTTATTGAATACCGCGTCATTGATGGTATTGTCATCATAGATCACCCCATTGGATGCAAAACTTACATTATGAAAGCTGTTATTATTAAGGATAGCTGAGCCCGTTGCAGTGGTATTCGTGAAGTTGAGGTCGTAATAATTAAAGCTGCCGCCGATAAAAGAGACCACGCTGATCCCACCTCCCGTTGCATTGACCACCGAAGAACCGGGGTTGAGTGTAAGCCCTGCAGGCTGGTTGATATTCCAGCAGGTATTTCCCGAAAGCGTGAAAACAGAACTCCCCATATTAAGTGTTCTCAACCCGGTTGAATTGGAGTTGAAGGTGACAGCATTCACGGCCTGCCCGTTAGTATTTAAAGTGCCATTGTAGAGGTAAATGGTATTGTTGCAGGTTAAAGCATCAAGTAATGTCCAGCTACCTCCCACTCCATTAAAACTTACTGCGCCGGGTATTGTCTTGCCTGCAGTGATGATCGTTTTTCCTGCTGTAGCAGCTTCAAAACTTACCGTGCCCGTGAACAATTGGTTCATACCGGGTACAAGAACAAGCGATCCATATATTTTAAATTGATTGGCAGCCAATCCACCCGCAAATGAAGGGTTATTGGTAACGCCGGTCCAGTTCATATCCCTGCAATAGGCAGTAGGTACATTTATAAAAGTGGTTTGCCCTGCGATCGTGTAGGAATTGGCATCAAAGAAAACATTATCCACCGGTGAAGGTGAACAGCCCGATGGAGGGCCACCGCTGCTCAGCGACCAGTGGTTACCATCATTCCAGTTACCACTGTTGCCTACCCAGTAAAGATTTCGCGGTGTGCTGGCATTTATCGTCCACCCGCTGTTGTTACCAAGGTCGATGGAATTGTTGGCAGTAAACAAAGCGCCGCCCGTGGTATTGACATCCTGTAATGCAGTAAAAGAAATATTCACTGCGCCGGGAGGATGGCTGATGGTGGTTTGTACGCCTGGAGTTAAAGAATTGATGCTGATAAGCAACCCGCAGGTGCCCGTTGCTGTTAATGTATTATTGATCGTTTGGGTTTTACCATCCCGTATTGAATAGCTATAGCCCTGGGTAAGTGTTAAGTTATTGAAAACATTATTGGCGTAGATCGTGCCCTTTCTTGCAAATAGTACGTCATTAAATGTATTGCTGTTACTGATCAAACCATCAGCAATGAAATTGACATTGTGAAATGTATTGTCGTCAATAAGATTGCCGTTACCGGTGAAACTGACATCATAGTAAGTTAGCCCGCCTCCGTAAAAAGAAGCATTGGCTGCGGAGGATTTAATAACTGAAGTTCCGGCATTAAGTGTAAGGCCGGAAACATTCCAGCAGGTGCCACCGGTTAAATTAAAAACAGAAGCACCCATATTAAGTGTTGCACTGCCCGCCGTTAATGAATACAAGGAAGATGCATTTACGGTATTGTTGCTGGTATTGACTATTCCACCATTAAGGCTAATGATATTGCTGCAGCTGAATGCATCCTGCAATGTCCACACACCACCTATTCCATTAAAGTTTACAGCAGTATTAAAGACCTTTCCCATTGATGTAATGGTCTGACCTGCTGTTACCGCCTCAAAATTAACCGGGCCGGCAAAAGACTGTGTCATATTGTTGGTAAACGCCAGCGACCCAAATATTTTCAATTGGTTAGAAAGAGGCCCATTGAGTATAGGATTATTGGTGGCCATTGACCAATCCATATTATTGCAGTAAGCAGTAGGAATATTGATAGTGGTGGCCTGTGCAGGCAATGTATAAGAGTTGGCATCAAAGAACACATTATCTACAGGCGTTGGGGCACAACCGGAAGGCGCTCCTCCACTGGTTAATGACCAATGGTTACCATCGTTCCAATTACCTGCATTGCCTACCCAATACAAATTTTTTGGTGCACTGGTGTTGATCGTCCAGCCCGTGTTATTACCAAGGTCAACAGTATTATTGGCAATAAATGCAGCACCTCCTGTTACATTAATATCTTTCAATACCATGAATGATACTGTAACAGTGCCTGGAGGATGATCAATTGTGGCCTGGCTTCCTGTAGCTGCCGAATTCAAGGTGGTCATAGCGCCGCAATTGCCATTGGCCACCAATGAACCGGTGATGGTTTGCGTCATCCCTTCTTTAAGTGTATAATTATATCCTGCAGTAAATACCAGGTCAACAAAATTATTGTTACCAACCAGCGAACCGTTTTTTAAAAAACTAAGTTTATTGAAGTTATTATTATTATAAACAGACCCGTCTGCCCCAAAGACAACATTATGAAAACTGTTATTATCCGAAATAAATCCACCGGCGTTGAGGTTAAGATCATAATAACTAAGATCACCTCCTAAAAAATTCGCATTGGTTGCGGAAGCGTTAATTGTAGAAGTACCGGCATTAATTGTAAACCCGGCCGGTAGCGAAACATTCCAGCAAGCGGGGTTTGTAAATGTGAATACAGACGCCCCCATATTAAGTGTGCGTGTAGTGCCGGATGTAGAAAAGAATTGCGAAGCCGATACCGCCTGGTTATTGCAATTGAGCGTACCACTGTTTAAAACGATCGCTGCTGCTGAAGTAAAGGGCGCCAGCAATGTCCATGCTCCACCTGCACCATTAAAATTGACCGTGTTGAAAAAATTTTTACCAGCAGGATTTATCGTTTGCCCCGCAACGGTAGCTTCAAAATTTATTATCCCATTGTATGTAAGGTTCATTGCAGGAATAAAAGTGAGCGAGCCATATATCTTCAGCAAGTTGGTATTGGGCCCAGCCAGCGTTGGGGTATTGGTTGCACCGGTCCAGTTCATATTGTTCACTAAACCTGTAGCTGCATTAAGTGTAACCACCTGACCTGCTGCTGAAAATGAATTGGCATCAAAGAATACATTGTCCAGTGCCGTGGGTATTTGGGTATGCAATGTTGCGCCTCCCGAACTGGTTGCCCAATGATTCAGGTCGGTCCAGTTACCGGTTCCTCCTATCCAATAGTAATTAAGTGCCCTGGAACTGGCAGGCACGAAAATAACAAAGAGTATTATGCAAAGAAATGTTCTGATGATTAGTGGTATTAATGCAGTTGTATACTATCTAAGGTACAAAAATCAGCCTTATTCTACAAGAAAGAGCATGCTGCGGCCCGGTTGCCCTGATTCGTGTCTCACGAATCAAGGCTGAGATACATAACACCAATAACAAAGCAACGATCCTCAACAAAAATTTATTGAGAACCGTTGCTGACAACGGACACTACTTGTTACGTCAGCCAAATAATTTATACCCCATAAAAAGAAAAATGATCCCCTTCACAATACACCATGATAAATAGATCAAAAGTGCTTTCTTCCCATATTTGCGGGATAATAATTTTTCAATTCTTGTTTTCATGATCTTATTAAATGGTTTTCTTTTTAGTAAAAGGAATGATCATGGGTGCACGTTTTTTATAGCTCGAATATTTTTCACCCAGGTGAGCTGTAAGGTCACGCTCTTCAAATTGTATTGCTGTTAAGATGTACCCGGTGGTAATTACCGCAAATAATAAATGCGCAGCAGTCATGGTAGATGCCGACCAGAAAGCGATAATAAAACCAAGGTAAAGCGGGTGGCGCACAATCTTATAAAAAAGGGGTGAACGAAAAGGCAATTCCTTGTAAGGCCTGCCGGTAAAGTACAACCAGGTTTGCCTTAGTCCAAACAGGTCGAAATGGTTAATAAGAAATGTGCTGATCAATACAATACCCCAGCCCATGAAGGACGTAACCATTAGGAGATTTTTAAAGGCTGTATGCTCAACGCTCCATACAATACCACCCAACGGCTGCCATTGCCACATGAGTAATATAAGGCAGCAACTCGCCAGTAATACGTAGGTGCTCCGTTCCAGGTGCTGCGGTACAAACCTTGTCCACCAGCGCTTGAATGCAGGCCTTGCCATGATACTGTGTTGCAAAGCGAAAAGGGATAACAATGCAGCATTGATACCAAAGGCTTTAAAGAAGGGCATTTGTGGTGCGCCATCAATTGATTTCGGAACAAAGTAATTTCCTACAAACCCAATGGCATACATAAAGCTACCAAAGAAAATGAGATAGCACAGGGTGCCATACAACAATGAAAATGTTTTTTTCATAACTATTTTTTTAAATGATTAATGGTTGCAAAATTGCCGCTGCTTGAAGGCATTCAACAAAGGATGATTCCCTATATTAGTTGATACGTTCCCTATTTTTCAGACACCGTAATTTCCCGAACAATGATCTTTCTCTGCCTGGTTGGTGAGAACCAAAGCTGAGCGAGACCGCAACCGGGGCTGGCAATTGTTTTTAAATTCATTTAAGTATATTGTGATAACACCAACGGAAGGAATTTTAATTATTAATTCTTAATTTTTATTTATCAATTAATCAACTCATGCACGAACAACTTCCCTTTATGCTGGCACTTGTGGCCGCCATTGTGCTGATAGAAATGCTGGCAGATAAATTACGTATCGCTTACCCGGTATTATTGGTCGTGGCCGGGTTACTGGTCAGTTTTATCCCCGCATTACCAAAAGTGCAGGTAGACCCTGACATGATCTTCTTTATTTTTTTACCGCCACTTTTATTTGAAGCCGCATGGAGTATCTCATTTAAAGAAATGCGTAAGTGGTGGCGCATCATTGGGAGTTTTGCTTTTTTGGTCGTGTTGTTCTCTGCGCTGGCCGTTGCGGTACTCACTAATTATTTTATACCGGGCTTTACATTGCCCATCGGTTTTTTACTCGGCGGTATCGTATCACCACCGGATGCGGTTAGTACCGGTGCCATCATGCGTTTTGTGAAAATACCTAAATCCATATCAGCGATACTGGAAGGCGAAAGTTTACTGAACGATGCATCGTCACTGATCATTTTCAGGTTTGCCCTGATCGCCATTGGTACGGGGCAATTTATTTTTTCACAGGCGCTCGCCAGTTTTTCATGGATGGTTATTGGTGGTATTGCCATTGGACTATTGTTTGGCTGGTTATTCATGCAGCTGCACAAACGTTTGCCAACAGATGCCCCATCTGATGTGGTGTTCACCTTGATAGAGCCTTATTTTTTGTACTGGATCGCAGAGCAGTTACATAGTTCGGGTGTATTGGCAGTAGTATCGGGAGGATTGTTCCTTGCCAACAGGCGCTTTGTTTTTTTATCCAGCGCCAGCCGAGTGCGTGGCTATAATTTTTGGGAAGCATTTATTTTTATATTGAACGGGATCGTATTTATGCTGATCGGGCTGGCACTGCCGGAAATTGAAGCGGGCCTGCGTGCAGACGGTATACCTTTACTCACCGCCATTGGTTATGGGCTACTGGTAACCGTTATATTGATAGCAGCAAGAATGATCAGCTCTTACACTGCATTGATCGCAACGCTTATATTCAGGCCACAGGTAGCGCCCAACAGGGGCGATAGCCACAGGAGATGGCGCATGCCGCTTTTATTGGGCTGGACGGGAATGCGTGGCGTGGTATCCCTTGCTGCGGCATTGGCAATTCCTGTTACACTCAGCGATGGCAGCCCGTTTCCTCATCGCAATTTGATCCTCTTCATCACGTTTATCGTGATATTGCTCACGCTTTTATTACAGGGCCTCACCCTTCCCTATTTTATCAAACGAAGTAAATTGTTTGATTTTACCAATGAGTTGCCCGAAAATGATGTGAAAATAAAAGTAAAGAACCAGCTGGTAATAGAGACCGTGAGGTTATTAAAAGAGAAACGTGAGAACGGTATGTTCGACGATCCTCATTTGCAGCGCATGATCGAACAATGGGAACATAAGATCACCCACCCGGAACATTTACAAATGAGCGAAGTATCAAAAAAGAATTATTTGAAACTATTGGAACAGCAACGCCATTTTTTAACTGAACTCAATAAAGATCCTGAACTGCATGATGAAGTGATCTTCTCCCAGATATTCCAGATCGACCTGGAAGAAGAACGGATCAAATTATTATAGGTTTACTTGTTAATTGGTTAATTAGTGTACTGAGCTTGTTGAAGTATTTTGAAGCCGTTGTTGGTATACAGCGTAGTAATGAGACAGGCATACCAACAACTGAAGCGAAAGGATCAGGTTATTGCATCGTTCGCTATTGGCGTTCTTTTTTGTATTAGTTATTTCTTTGAATTTGAGTTCTCTAACTTTTATCGCAGAGAAAAAGAGATAAGGAATTAACGCAGGGATACTCTGGGAAATCTCCGGCCCTCCTTTTCTCTGCGCCTAAACGAAGCCAAAAACTAATACGGCTTCTTGCAACTTACGAAAACTCCACATCAAGAGACAAGACGGTGCTAAAAAATCCCTCTTTTACAGGATTGCATTGGGACACTACCTATCCCATTTTTACAACATTAAAAAAATGTTGTAATGAAAAAAATACTGATCATAACCGGATGCATTTTATTTGCCGCCAATAATGCATTGGCACAACTTCAAAAAATAGAAAGGCCTGAAGTCATAAAAAAAGTGATGGCGCCGCCTCCTTCCAGCTTACCGGCAGGAAGAGATCTCAGCATCAGCATTAAAAGTTTTCAATACGATCCTGCTAACGGGGGCGCTATTCATGTTACTTACCTCGTAAAAAATAACGGGGCCGATGCAGTTGACCTGAACAATGTAACTGTACAGGGTTATATTGATGACCCGGTAATAAGGCCTACCGCCACTATGCCAACTTACCCGCTGAATGGCAAAAACTATTATGCAGGTGGCGGGCAGGCAATGGCCTCTTCTTCTACTATCCTTAATGGCGGGCAGGAAAAAGAAAACACCATGCATTTTTTTAACCTCGCAAAAGAACATTACTTTAATTCCGCCGCGAACTACAACTATATTTTACTGGTCGATAAAAATAATATCGTCAATGAAACCAATGAGAACAATAATGCAGCCAGTTGGTCATTCAGGGGATACGAGGGCCAGTACAACCCTTCGCTGAACCCGTCGCAGTATTATCTTACCGATGCATTTATTACCATCAAAACGGGCGCTGATAATAAAGAAAAAGAATCTGAAGTAAACATCCGCGTCATACCCAGCCAGGTAAAAAACCTCAGCGACGACCACAATGAATTCGTGAAAAGGGTGGCAAAAAATGAACTGGAATTCTATACCAATTCACCACGCACACTGCCGTTGGGTTTGTTCATGGCCAGTACATATACCACTGTTAATCCACCCACGAGCCTTGCTTCCTTCCTGCTTAACGGGCTGGGCACGGTAATAGAATATAAAGCCAACATCTTTACCGATGCATGGAAAATTGAACAGGTGGAATTGGTATTGCATTTTAAAGATGCCAATGGATTGTACCATCCCACGCAGGGCATTAAAACGATCCAGTTCAACATGCCTGCCAATACTTTCCTGGATGGCTTTGCCAAACATTACCTGGTATGCAAGGCTGATGCTGCACTTAACCCGGTATCAATAAAAACCATAGAGAAATTATCCGCTTACTGATCAGCAAACGCTGCTGTAATGTAAGGAATTGCAAAACTGGTGCGTACATTTGTGGCCATGAGTAAAGAATGGTTTCAAATAACCAATGCGGCAACAATTGATTCCCCTGCCCTGCTGCTCTTCCGTGCAAGGGCAAAGCAGAATATTACCACTGCAATAAAAATGCTTGGCGATGTAAAGCGGCTACGCCCCCACGTGAAAACACATAAATGTGCAGAAGTGGCGGCAATGATGATCGACGCAGGCATTGGCAAATTCAAATGCGCTACCATTGCCGAAGCAGAAATGCTGGGCATGGCCAATGCTAAAGATGTGTTGTTTGCTTATCAGCCTGCAGGGCCAAAACTGCAGCGGTTCATACAACTCATAAAAAAATATCCCCGCACACTATATTCCTGCTTAACAGATAATTTAGCCAGCGCCAAAGAACAATCAATTGCATTTGCGGAGGCTGGGTTAACCGTGCCGGTTTATATCGACGTAAATGCAGGTATGAACAGGACGGGCATTATGCCGGGAGAAGCTGCACTGGAATTATATCGTTATTGTGCAACAGCGCCGGGCATGCTTATAAAAGGTTTGCATGCTTATGACGGGCATATCACCAACAGCAATTTTGAAGAAAGAAAAAAAGAAGCCGACGAAGTATTTTCAAAAGTGGAGATGCTTGTTGAAAAGATCAAAGCGCATGATCTGCCTGCACCAAATGTTATTATAGGAGGTTCGCCTACCTTTTCTATTCATTGTAAAAGGCCGGATGTAGAATGCAGCCCGGGCACATTTATTTATTGGGACCAAAGTTATTTGCTCAATTGTGCCGAACAGGAATTTGTGCCGGCGGCAATTTTAATAACAAGGGTGATCTCTTTGCCGGGCGACAAACTTATTTGTACAGATCTTGGGCACAAATCCGTTGCAGCTGAAAATGACAAGTTAAAAAGGGTTTTCTTTCCCGGGCATGAGCAACTCCTTGTTTTATCACAAAGTGAAGAACATCTTCTTTTAGAAAATAATTCCGCTGCTATTTTTAAACCGGGGGATATTTTATATGCTATTCCATGGCATATTTGCCCAACCGTGGCTTTATATGAAAACGTTGTTGTAGTAGAAGATGGCAAAGCGACAACGACCTGGAAAAACATTGCAAGGGACAGGAAGATATCAATTTAAGAACCGCCCCTGGTCCGTGTAAACACGAACTCTGGCGACAACTCACAACTCACCACTCACTACTCACCACTCACCTCCTTCTATCCAAAAAATCCTCCCCGCTTCAAAGTTTCTGTTTATATTTATTGCCTAAAAAAAACATTATGAAAAAACTTTTTTTCAACAAAGTATTATATGCGTTATTGATCCCTGCTGCGATGCTCTTTTCTTTTAAAGTTATCGACAGGGTTAATTTTTCCGGTGAGTGGAAATTAGATGAAGCAAAAAGTGAGTTAGGCAATTTTAAGAACTTTGCTGCCCGTACGATCAAAGTAGATCAAAAAGAAAATGACATTACTGTTACAAGAACAAGCCCTGGTTTTAACGGTGGCGAACCTATAGTACGCACAAGCACCATTACATTCGATGGCAAGGTAAGTGAGAGCACAGGCTTTGGAGGATCAAAAATAAAATCAACAGGCAAATGGTCGGACGATGGTCAATCACTTACCATCAACAGCAGTTTTGTTTTTGAAAGGAATGGCCAGACGAATGAATTTAAGTCAACCGAAACATGGACACTGACAAAAGAAGGCATGCTTTCTTTGGTTACCGATTCCAGCACGCCTAATGGGGACGTGACCACAACAGCTATTTACGGGAAGTAAATAGTCAATAGAATTTCCGCACAAAGGCACAAAGGAAAATACTGACCAAAACTTTGGGCCATTGTGGGAGATAAAGCAATTATGAAACAATATCATTTCCCAAAATGAAAAAAATATGCTTTGCATTCGTATGCCTGTTCTTGTCAAAAGCTTATGGGCAGGATAATAATTTTGATGGCAAGAAATGGGAAGCCCCCTATCATTTGGATACTCCCACTGGATGGGATGTTGAACGCTTTTTGATACCGATCAGTTTTGCCCCTTCAATAGCATATAAAGGTGTTGAAGATATCAGGTTCACGCCGGGTTGGGCAAAAAAGGCCAGTAGTGAATACTGGAGTTACGCTTTCCTGTGGTATTTAGATGGAGAACAAAAATTTACAGCAGCGAACATTGAAAAAAATTTGACCGCTTACTACACAGGGCTTTTTAAAATTAATACGGGTGATTCTATCAAATCAGCGCCGGCAAAGGTGAATATAAAAACTATTGCTACCCAAAATGACGATCTTAAAACTTATAGCGGGATGGTTGATATGCATGATTACATGACGAAGAAACCCATCCTGCTGAACCTGCTCATTCATGTAAAAACATGTGCAGGGCAAAATAAGACCTTTGTTTTTTATGAAGCGTCGCCACAACCGGTTACTGATAGTGTGTGGAATAGTTTACACCAGCTTTGGGTAAATTTTAAATGCAGTAAAGAATAAGTTTCAAATATTTTAAGCACGCTCCTTGGTTCGTGGGACACGAACCAAGGAGCGTGGGACACGAACCAAGGAGCTGGGACACGAACCAAGGAGCGGAATTATTATACATTCTTAATTCAATCCTCTTTTACATCCAGTTCATTGATCTGGTCTTTATAATCAGAAGGGAGTAAAATATTTTTCAATAGCCAGTCCATCTTCATCAGCCTGCTCACCTTGTAAACAGGCACTACAGGTGTCAACAAAGAAAAATCCCTGAAATCAAGCAACTCTTTTACCCTCGCAGGCACCACTAATTTTTGCCCTTCGATCAATACCCTGAACCGCATAGCGCCAAGATGTTTTTTATATTGTTTAAAAAGATCTTCAGTATAAGTGCTCTTTTGCAGGTCGGCCATTAAATGCGCCTGTTGTACAGGCAGCCATTCGATATAAGTTAATGGCAATTCTTTCAGTCCCATTCTTGTGCCAACGCGGTAAAAAACATTATAGACCTCTTCTTTATCTTCAGCGCTTAATTTTTTCTCCAGCAATTCATAAGAAGCAATGGAATAATGTACCAGCATGAACAGCACATCGCGGTAAGCCCAGTCGGGAATGGTAGCGCCCCGGTTTTGTTCAACGGCAGTATGTATCTGCCGCATCATATCAATGGCTTTGTTGGCTTCTTCCATCGGCGCAAAGACGATCTTCCTTGCATACCTAACGGTGGAGAAGAGCCGCCCCAACGGATCGGCAGGGAGCTTGCCGGTGAAGTACAACCAGTCTACGGCTTTGTTAAGCGCAAATTCTGCAGCGGCGCCTGCAAAAATAAAGAGTACGGTATCGCTCTTGCCCCAGATCTTTCTGACAATAGATTTTTTTTCAACGAAGAATTGCATAGTGCTAAGTTACGGATCATTTGGTGAGTGGTGAGGCGTGAGACGTGAGACGTGAGGCGTGAGACGTGAGGCGTGAGAAGCAGTACGCTGGTCGTCCATCGTCTGTCGTCCATCGTCTGTCGTCCATCGTCTGTCGTCAGTGGTCTGTGATCAGTGGTTTGTCATCAACGCAGAGAGTTCGATCCTAAAGCTCCACTCACGTCTCACGACTCCCGACTCAATACAATAACCAGCTCACACCCTGTATCGTTCTCACCTGGTTGTCGGGCCCTTTTACTTTTATATCATCGAAAGTAACCCTTGTGCCGGGCAAACAGCGGTCCATTAGACTTTTAATAGGTTTTAAACTGGCACTCTTAATAAACCCTTTTTCTACCGTGGCAAAATTCGCACCTGAAAAATAAGCAGTAGCACTTACAATGGTAAAGTGGGCATCAAAATCAAAATCGGGTACTTCTGCACGGCAAAATTCCTGTGCTTTGAATTCTACGCAGCGCTTTTTCCCACTGCCTGTTTCATCCTGGAAGCTAAGTTCGGAAGGCTTATTACTAAGCGGGCAAGTATGTGTCTTTACCGGCAGATCAGCAGTTGCAGGATGATGATCTGCCGGCATCATAAAAATGCCTGATACCAACGGGAGGAGCAAGAGTTTCATTTGATAAATTTTAGGAGGTGGAGTGATCATTAAATTTAATACCCAATAAGTGAAAGAAATGTTAGAATTGTCCTGGGTGAACCCTTACCGAAAAATAATTACAACATACCGCCGGGTAATCGCTATAAAAATAATGGCCTTCTAACTTTTATTTTCGTGCCCATTCATTCATCACACAATTCGATTAACATGATCACCATGGCCGGTACAGCAACACACCATAAAAAACTCGAGCGGATGTACCTCTCTGCCCCGATCCACAAAGATCTTTATAAAGGTATCAGCATCCATGTAGGCAATGAACAAGCGGAAATTGCATTGCTGGTTGAACCTAAGTTCTTCCATGCAGCCCATGCCATTCATGGTTCTGTATATTTTAAGATGCTGGATGATGCGGCTTTTTTTGCAGTGAATTCTATCGTGCCTGATGTGTTCGTGTATACTGTTTCGTTCAATGTGCAATTATTGCGCCCGGTTAGCAAGGGGCTGATCCGTGCAAGAGGCAAATTAAAATTCAGGTCCAATAATTTGTTCATCGCCGACGCAGAGCTATGGGACGAGAACAATGTACTGGTGGGCAGGGGCTCAGGCAATTTTATGAAAAGTAAAATGCCTTTGTCCGAAGAGATCGGGTATGAATAATATCCTGCTACCAGTCATATAAATTATTATACCAACATTTTTTATCTGCTATATTTGTCCCTGTTTTTACGATCCATTACAATTAATAACCGATAACAATGGCAGAACAGGAGATCATCAAACATACCAAAAAAGTATACCGGGTTTGGAATAGTAAACAACATACCACCTGGCAAAAGATAAAAGAGTTTGCTGTTGAAATATTCATCATCGTATTTGCAGTTACGCTTTCTATCTGGTTCCATAACTGGAGTGAGCACCGGCATGAAAAGGCTGTAGTGAAGGAATTTTTGCTGGGATTAAAAGAGGACCTGCAAAAAGACATTAAAGAAATGCAGATCGATTCAACTGTGTATGCCAGGACCTCTGCGGCCTTTACTTATATTACTTCGATAAAGTATGGTGAAATTTTAAATGCCGACAGTTTAAACAAATTCCAGGATGTTATTTTTAATACCACAGGTATGATCCCCAACAACGGCAGGTTTGAAGGATTTAAATCTTCAGGCAAGATCGGGCTGATCGAAGACAATGGGCTGCAAAACGAGATACTGGACCTTTACCAGGAAAATATCCCCGGTTTAATTTCTTCCACCGACAAGTACACAGAAAGAAAAGTAGAATTGTTTAAATATATCGCTCAAACCAGGAAAAAAAATCCTGATAATACTTATAACCTGAATGTAGTTTTATCTGCCGATGTTGGACAGAATATTAGCGGCAGCATTGTTTTTGTGGGCGAGATACTGGAACGTTACGGCACTTGCATCCAAACATCAAAAAAGATCATTGAAAAAATTGACGAGTTGTACCCGGGCAGTAGTAAATAAAAATTATATTGCCAATAACAAATGATGTCAAACAAGAAAACCCAAAAGTTCCTCAGCCTTACCATTGCCGCGGTCTGGTTCATCAACGGCCTTTTTTGTAAAGTATTGAACCTTGTACCACGCCATCAGCAAATTGTTGCAAGGATATTGGGAGAAGATTGTTCACGCATAATAACGATTGCAATTGGTTGCGCAGAGATACTCATGGCTGTATGGATCATCAGCAGGGTAAAAACAAAATTAAATGCCATTGCACAGATCATCGTCATCGCAACAATGAATACTATTGAATTCATCATGGCACCCGATTTGTTGCTTTGGGGCAGGTGGAATGCTATCTTTGCATTGCTGTTGATCATTATTATTTTCTGCAATGAATTTTATTTAAACAGTCAACCGGCACCAACCAACTGATGCTTTCCTTTTTAAAGAACCATCCCTTTGCCGTAGAAGCATTCTTTGAAAGTTCTACCGTGCTTACTTATGCTGTGCCGAAAGAACAATTGCAGCATCTTATTCCCGAATGTTTGGAACTGGATACGTTCAATGATCGATGGGCATTTGTTGCTATGGCCATGGTACAGACAAAAGAACTGCGGCCAAAAGGTTTTCCTAAGTTCATGGGCAATGATTTCTTTTTGATCGGTTACCGCATATTCGTACGGTATACTACCAATGCAGGCAAAAGGTTAAGAGGGTTATACATCCTTAAATCGGAGACGGATAAAAAGAAGATGCAGTTCTTTGGTAATATTTTTACGCATTATAATTACACTACAACTGATATCACCCAAACAAAAAATAATAACGATACAACGATCCAGTCCGTTAGATCGGGTTTTAAAATTGTTTTAGAGAATGCTGCCGATGATATCGCCTTGCCAGCTCATTCGCCTTTTGCAGATTGGGCAGCAGCACGGCGCTTTGCCGGTCCACTACCCTTTACTTTTACTTATGACACCGCTACAAAAAAAGTATTGATCATCGAAGGTGTAAGGGAAAACTGGTTGCCTAAACCAGCACGTGTTATCGAAGAACATATTTCTTTTTTGGATCAGCTGCATTTATCGAATACTGTTTTAGCAAATGCATTTGTCATCAGCAACATTCCCTACTTTTGGAAGAAAGGAACGATCGAACAATGGAAAAAATGAGACAGCCATTCCAGGGCGTTTGGAATATCGTGCGTTTCAACTGGCAATTCTATGTATTGTCGGGTGGATTTTTATTATTGCTGGTATTGCTTTACAATTTGCTTGACACCCCATTACAGGTTTACATATTGATTGTTGGTTTATTGGTTTTACTTCCGATCGTTGTTTCATTAGTGGTTTCTTATTATGTGTATGACCTTTCCGGGTTGTATGAATTGAAATGGATAGACAGCAGTATGCCGGATGATAAGCTCCGCATCGTTAACATCAATGCCGGTTTTGATGAGACCAGTGTTTTACTCCAGCAAAAATTTCCCAATGCGCAGCTTGAAGTGCTTGATTTTTATGATCCCAAAAAGCATACGGAAGTTTCGATAAAAAGGGCCAGAGCAGCTTACCCGCCTTTCCCCGGTACTAAAGCAGTAACAACAACTCATTTGCCTGTTGGGGATGATACTGCAGATAAAATATTCGTGATCTTCGCGGCACACGAGATCAGGGATGAAGCCGAAAGGATGATTTTTTTTAAGGAACTAAAAAGGATCATGAAGCCAACGGGTGAAATAGTGATCACAGAACATTTAAGGGACATGCCGAATTTTATGGCCTACAATATTGGCTTTATGCATTTTTATTCTAAACCAACATGGCATAAAGTTTTTGCATCGGCGGGTCTAGCAATAAAAAAAGAAAAAAAGCTCACCGCATTCATCTCTACATTCACCCTCACCAAATAATATGCAGTTACATCTTATCATCATTGGCTACCTCATGATCTTTTTGGCTGTGATCCACGGCGCTTTCCCAAGGCGTTTTAACTGGGAAAAAGAATTCAGTACCCTAAGCCTCATCAACAAACAAATGATGTATGTGCATACGCTTTTCATTGCGCTTGTTGTTTTAATGATGGGGCTCTTATGCGTTACTTCATCAAAAGACCTCATTGAAACTGTCTTGGGTAAACGCATTTGTATTGGCCTTACTGTATTTTGGTTCACAAGGCTGGTCATACAGTTCTTTGGTTATTCTTCCGAACTATGGAAAGGCAAGACATTCGAGACGGGCGTGCACATTGTTTTTATTTTTTTGTGGGCCTATTTTAGTTATGTGTTTGGGATTATCGCGTGGGGGTGATGGCTATTTTGAATTTTGAATTCTAAAATGTTATATCCCCTGCAGCTTTTGCAGCGTATGCAAACAAATATACAGCCAGCAACTGCCAACAATGAATCCTGCCAGTACATCGCTTGCATAATGCACCATCAGGTACACGCGGCTGAAACCGATCGCCAACACAAGAATTACCGTAAGGATGATTGCCGCAGTATGCCACGAAGCAGCACCAACGGAATGCAGGTTCATGTGCAGCAATAAACCATAAAAGCAAACTGCATTCATAGCATGGCCGCTGGGAAAACTTTTTCCTTTGGCTTCAAAAAGTAAAGGTTTTAACGGCCGCTTACGCCGGAAGAGATGTTTCAACACGAACATGAGTACAAGGCTGCTCAACGATACCAGCAATACCTGGAAAGCATAATGGTTCTTTTCTTTAAAAATGAGGAACCAGGTGATCAAAAATAAATTTGCGGGAATAAGGAATTGATGGTTGCCGAGAAATGTAATACTCAACATTATCCTATGGTTGGAAGTTGTTTGAACAGCAGCCAGCTTTGTAAATATCATCATATCCGCAGGCTTATACCTCCGCATGGGCCTGCGCAGAATAAATACGGTTGCACTAACAATTGCTATAAAAAGCAGCATGTGCAGCAACAGGTCACCGGCAATATACCAGGCTGGATATTTAATATCAAGTAACATGTTGTAAAGATTGCAAAGAATGTGCTGGATTATTTACATGGCCTGGCGTCCTCGCCTGGCTATATTTTTATCCTGCAACAGTTTTAACACCGTAAGATTGCTCATCATGTTGTAAAGGCCATCCTCTTTTTGCAGAATACACAGCAATAAAACAGGCGCCGTAATACATGATAAAGGAAGTATAAAAAACAAATAGCAATACCAATACAAACGAACCCGATGCGCCATAAAGCTGGCCGATATTGCCATCAATGAGCAGGATACGCAGGATAAACCTGCCGATGGTAAATAAAATAGCTGTAAGCAATCCGCCCATGATAGCTGCTTTCCATGACGGCCTGCCATCGGCTAAAAAACGAAATAATAGGATGAACCATGCAGCCACGATCACCACGCTGCTGACCTCGCTGAAGATAAGTTTGAAATAGATCCTGCTCCCTTCAAAAAACCCTTCAAGGTAATTACCACCTATGGTTTCAATACTGGTAAAAAAAATATTGGCAAAAAATAAAATCCCCACCAATAAGATCACGGCAGCAGATCTTAACCTCGTACTCATCTTAAAAAGAATACCGGGTTTTTGTTTCACATTCACCTGCCATATCTGGTTGAATGAATTGCGTATCACAATGAATAAAGTGGTGGCTACAAAAAAGAGGAAACAAAATCCAAACAGGATGATATACCAATGCTCATTAAAACCACGGATACTCCTGATCACCTGGCGCACCTGTTCGGCGCCATCCTTGCCTAAACTGTGAGAAAGGTTTTCGATCAAACCCCGCCCAACTGCCTTTGGGCTAAGGAACAACCCAAACAATTGCGCCAATAAAAAAATGATCGGTGGCAAAGCAAAAGTGGTAAAAAAAGCAGTGGCGCCTGCCATGCGCAAAGGGTCATTCTTTCGCAATACATGCAGAGAAGGGATAAGGCTGCTGGCTAAGAGGTATGATCCATTATGTTTTGGCATGGTTTGTTTTACCGCATAAAGATAATTTTTTTATGCTGCTGTATCACGAACTGTGTATTTTTGGCTGAATAAAAAATTACAGCATGAATACGGTGAACTTTGCGCCCCAGCTCTTCATACCACACGGTATCACCAATATTGATTTTTACAAGGAAGCTTTTGGCGCAACAGAAATATTTTGTTTTACCAATGATGATGGCAGCATACATGTTGCGGAATTATCTATCAATGGCACTATCTTCCACCTGCATGAAGATTCAGAAAGAACAAATTCATTCAGTCCTGCAAAATATAATAGCACAACGGTAACGATCGGCTTATTTGTGCCCGATGTGGATGCGGTGATGAACAGCGCTATTGCTGCAGGCGCTACCGTGATCTCTCCTGCACAGGATTATGATTACGGTTACAGGCAGGGAGAAATAAGAGATCCCTTCGGGCATCTTTGGATGATAGAAAAGAAAATACCCTGACGGATCATTTAAAATGAATAAGGCCCCGCGTGCGGGGCCTTTATTTCTAATTAAGATTTCCCATGCTTGGGCTTTTCCTTTATAGTACCGTTATGTTTTACTTTATACTTCATCCGGTGTGTTTTGTTATCCTTCCATACATCTATTCCCTTGTAATATACCGGGTAACGGTCATCTGTTTCCACTATTTTATACCTCGCAGGTAATCTTTTTACTTCTACCCATTTAATGGTTGGCTCATCCCAATACCAGTAATCGCCGGTAACATCATTATAATAATAATTTTCACCCGGATAATACCAATACCTGGTCATGCCAATGGTATCTGTTTGTGCTGATAACTTAGTGCTCACTGAAAAAAACAACAGTAAGCCGAAAATTATTTTTTTCATAATTACAATTTTAATGTTCTTAAAAAAAAGGTTACAGGAAAAAAAATCAAATGGTATGCCACCGCCTTTATCTTCCATTTGAAATAAAGATCAATGAGAAGACCTGGAAAAACGTACCCTTTTTTATTCCTGCCTGTTTCTTTTTTTCTACAACAAAATTATTGTTGCCCCGCTGCCACACATTGATCGGGCCTTTTGATCAATAGCAGTTTTGCAAAGAAGATAAAATTTTGTTCCTTTAATTAAAATCATGATCATGCACATGAGCAACCATTTTGTTTTTAAACAGAAGGCCATACTATTGTTAAGTATTGTATTCATAAATATTTATGCGCTTACAGCGCAAAAGAACGAGCGATGCCTTATCAAAACCACGATGGGCAATATCAGCATTGAATTATATCCTGCTAAAGCGCCGCTTACCGTGGCCAATTTTTTAAAGTATGTAGATGCACATTTGTACGACAGCAGTTCTTTCTTTCGTGCAGTAACTTTGAACAATCAACCGAAAGATTCCATAAAGATAGAAGTGATACAGGGCGGCGAAGTAGATTCAACAAAGGAGTTTGCTCCTGTGCCGCTTGAAAGTACACAACAAACCGGGCTACTGCATAAAGACGGAACTATCTCTATGGCAAGAGGGAAACCTAACAGTGCTACTTCCAGTTTTTTTATTTGTATCAACAACCAGCCATCGCTTGATCATGGCGGTAAGAGGAATAAGGATGGCCAGGGCTTTGCAGCATTTGGAAAAGTCACTGAAGGAATGGATATCGTAAGAAGGATACAGCAATTGTATCCCGGGCAGGGGCAATATTTTAAACCGCCGGTAACGATCCTCTCTATCACACGGGTTAAGCACTAATGAAATAAAAAAAATGGCCCCGCTGTTAGCGGCGCCATTTACTATGTTCTCATGCTGACACTTATTTTAAAGCAGTAATGCTATTGTCTTTCCCGTTTTTCTGTAAATAAGAAAGCAGTTCGCTTTGGCTGGAAAGGTTTACCTTTTTTACATTGATATGCCCCGTAAGTTCAGTGTATTCTTTTGTACGGTTAGTTACAAAAGGGCCGTCCAATATGGGTTCATTGCCTGTAGCAAGGTCGAGCACATTTAACTGGCTCACATTCTTATCAGGCCCGCCGGGATAATTATTCTCTATCAATACCGCATCCTGTATCAATATCTTACCGTCTTTGGCTACACGCACATTGATCTTTTTGATACCATAATATTTTTGTCCGTTAACCAGGAACCAGCTGTGGGAATAACCAGAATATTTTCCTTTTTCTTTAGTGATCACCATTTCATATGGCAACGATTGCTTTGTAGAATCATTGTACATAGTGCCTTTCCAAAGGCCGGTAATGTCCTGGCAAAAAGCAAATACGGGTAAACATATTGCTACGAGAGTGGGTATAAAATACTTCATTGGGAGTGGATTTCAGGGTTATTTTTATTATAAACGAATGATCTTCACTATTATTACAATAAACAGGATAAATTTTTTGGAGGATTGCGTAGCTAATTTTTAATGACCGTACAAGCAGGATCTTTTAGGAAGATTTGGTCAGCTTTTTCTCAAAAAACCCGCTGTTTAATACCTAATATGCAGGGATAACAGGATTACAGCACATCTTTTACTTTTAATTAATACGATTTTTACAGCTGTATTTAGAAGTTAAAGTAGCGGAATTTCTATCAGGATATCACTTCCAAACTGGCTCTTCCTTATTTTAGAAAGAAGGTAAATACCTGTCTCCGATACCAGAGGGATACACATTAATATAAACAGGTCTTTTGCGATCACACTGATAAAATCATACATGGTTAATGAGATTTTCCGAGTTTAGCGATATTGTTATCATTTACCGCCAGCGCCCTGTTCAATGGAGGATTAACGGTTAGCACCATTGTATCCCTTGAAGAAAGGTTCTGGCTATTGGTCACTTTTAATTCAAATTTATAAACACCTGCTACGAGGTTGGTCACGTCTGTGGTGGCTGAATGAGGAGAAACTATCCTGTATTGCTCAGGCCCCGATATTTTTCTCCATTCATACTTCAATGCTGACTGGGCTTTTACAAAACAGGGGAAGAATAAAAAAATTAAAAATTTCATGGCGCTTCAATTAAACATTAACTAACTTTTGTTCAAGAGGGAAAAACTTCCCCGTAGTGGCAATCAAATCCCGCTATTTACCCCTGTTGTGTACGCTTATTAGGTACTTTTTACAGGTAATCATCATATCCACTACTATAAAAGTTATAAAAGCATGCCAGCTTTTTAAAATAAGAAAGAGGGTACTAATATGTGCAGAAATATAGACGGTATAAAACTTAACGTATCAGCAAAAGGCTTCCCCTCATATCCGGGTAGCCGTTATTGAACCGGATAGTATAAACATAGCTGCCCGAAGGCTGGGGTACGCCATTATAATTGCCGTCCCAATCTACTACAGCAGCTTTTACATGGTACATCAATTGCCCAAAGCGGTTGTAAACATTTACTTCTGCATTAAGAGAAGGGTCGAGGAAAGGGATATGCCAGCTATCATTCTTACCATCTTTATTAGGCGTAAATGCAGAAGGCACAAAGATGCCGGCCACTACTTTTATATGTGCCGTATCATCATCTGCGCAGCCAAATGCTGATACTGCATACAGCGTATATCTTTTATCTGTAACAGGATTTGCTAAAGGTGTAGTGATATTGATATCGCTGAGGTTGTCGGGCGGGTCCCAAAAATAAGTTGGGTCCTCCCCTGTCACCGTACCATTAAGTGTTATACTTGTGCCTGCAAGCATGGTCCTGTCGCCACCCGCATTTACAAACGGCTGTGCATGCACATTGACCACCACATAATTGGAAGCAATGCGGCAGGCAGGCGTAGCCACAGCAGTTTTTTCGGTTACGGTTAGCCGGTACCAGTAAGCACCTGCTTTTGATGAGAGCCGCAAATAACTAAGTGCATTGGCGCCTGCAATATCTTTCCATGCCCTGCCGGAATCTGTACTCACCTGCCAGTTATAGACCGGGGAAGTATAGCCTGCGGAGATCGTTGCATTTAAGGAATAAGAACTGGTATTGTCATCGCATGTATTGACCGTATCGCTGCTGCTACCCTTTATGGAAGAGGTAACTGTAACAGCCCCGCATGGCCGAAATGTAATATCATCCAGTGCAAGGTCATTGCCAATGCCACCGGGCGCATTGTTGCGCATGCGTAAAACGATCACGGGATTATTTACGGGCGTGGTAAAAAAGAAACCATATTGCTTCCATACAGGTGAAGCTGTTTCAGGAATATCGCCGGTGATAAATTGCTGTAAAACGGCACCTGCAGGGGTTTCGATAGTAAAAGTAATATTGGGTTTTATACCCACCCTGTTGAGGATATTCAATATCCACGCGGCAAATTCATAAGTGGTATTGGGGCAGAGATCGGTAACTGTGGCCACTAAAAAATCACCCGGTGCAACAGAAGCATTCACGAGCAAGAATGCACCGCCGCCGGTATGGTCTGCAGTAACAGTATGCCATGTGCTGTTAAAGCATCCTACGGTAGATGTAGTGATAGTATAGAACCCATCATTGGGACAAGTATTGCTGGTGTAAGTATATGCATTAGTGGGTGTATAACCGGTGTTATTGCCGCTACCATCCCCGAACGTAATGTTCACAACAGGATCTCCCAAACTCCCTGTACACAATTGTGCCTGAACTATCATGGCATTGCAAACGAATAAGCCAATGAATACTGGCCTCAAAAAAAAACGTTTGCAAATATGTGGAAAGATGATCATCAGCAGTGAACAATTTTCGCTGCTAAATTATTCTATTTTTACCGTAGCAGGAATTACATCTTACCGCTTCAAAAAAATAACGATCGCACCTGCGAGTGTTAAAACAAGTATCACTTTGCGGTAACCATCGTCTTTTATTTTTGCAACGATTGTAAGCCCTGCAAAAAAACCGATGAGCAATGCGGGTAATAAGAACAGGTCTATTTGTAAAGAAGATAGCGTAATGTTTTTCCAGTACACCACCTGGAAAGGTAATTTAAACCAGTTGATCACTAAGAATACCCATGCGGCCGTGCCGATAAAATCATTCTTGGGCATGCGCATGGCAAGGAAATAAATATTGGAGAATGCACCTGCAAGGTTTCCCAGCATGGTAGTAAAACCTGAAGCGAGGCCTAACCCCGAAGCAAAGAATTTATTATCCGGCACCACGGGAGTTTTTTTAAATTCGAGCCAAAACATAATAATAACGGTGAGCACAATGATGACGGCCATGACCTTTCGGAATAAAATTTCATTAAGGTCCTTACCAACATACACGCCAATTAAAATACCCGCGACCATCCATGGCAATAGTTTCCAAAAATGCGGCCATTTAGCATGACGGTGATAATATACAACGGCCATTACATCTGCCAGGCATAATAAAGGCAACACGATACCTGTAGATGCTTTCCCTCCAAACACAATGGCCATAAGGGTTACATTCATCATATCGATGCCTTTTAAGCCTGCTTTGGAAAGGCCGATGATGAATGCGCCCAGCAGGACAAGAATCCAGTTGGTGAGTGAATATGCAGATAGAATGTTCATCAAAAAATTATTTTGGATTATAAATTTTGAATTTTAAATAAAAGCCTTGTTATTTGCCATCTGGTCGAAAGACATTTAAAATTTATAATTCAACATTTAAAATAACAATAAATTATTACTGCAATTTAAAAGTTTAAATATCATGAAAGCCTTCTTTTCCAAATTCCTTTTACTGCCTGCTGTATTTATTTTGCTGGCCTTTGCTGCTTTTGCAGGCAAGAAACCTAAAAGAGAAATTTACCAGCTGACTGTTTACCGTTATACCACTGCAGCACAGGAAACGGTTTTAAATAATTACCTTAAAAATGCTTTGCTTCCTGCCCTTCATAAAATGGGCTATACAAATATTGGTGTATTCAGGTCATTGGCGAATGATACGGCTGCAGTAAAAATGTTGTACGTATACATGACAATAAAGAACCTGGAAGACCATTCAACGATCGCTGAAAAATTAAATAACGATAAGGATTATCAAACTGCCGGTACAGGTTATATCAATGCAGTTTATACCGATCCTCCTTATACAAGAATGGAAACTATTTTACTAAGGGCCTTCCCTTTAGCACCGCAAATGCAATTGCCCAACCTTACTGCAGCAAAAACGGAAAGAGTATACGAACTGAGAAGTTATGAATCTGCAACAGAAAAAATATTCGCCAATAAAGTAAAGATGTTCAATGAAGGCGGCGAGACGGTAATATTCAAACGCATCAATGCCAATGCTGTTTTTTACAGCGAGGTCATTGCAGGCGCACACATGCCCAACCTCATGTATATGACCTGCTATGAAAATAAAGCCGACCGAGATGCGCACTGGAAGGCTTTCAGCAGTGACCCGGCATGGAAAACATTATCGGCGTTGCCGGAATACCAGCATAACGTGGCGCATATTGATATTAATTTTTTGCAGCCAATGGAATATTCAGATTTTTAAAAGGTTTCCAACCCTCTAAAGGTTGGAAACCTTAAAACTTATCAATTCGACAATTTCATCCGGTTCTTTTTCTATATCGATCATTATTGCGTTGTTCGGTATTTCCAAATTATCAAACTGCGATCGCAGCAATGATGCAGGCATATAATGATCCTTCCTGTTCTGCATGCGTTCGAATATCATTTCATAATTACCTTTTAAAAATATCCATACAGGCTTATCGATCCCTGTACCCAATACAGCCCGGTATTTTTCTTTTAATGCAGAACAGGCAATGATAGCGCCTTTCAATTGCATTTGTTCTGCAGCTAATTCATTAACTTTTTGCAACCAGCCTTTCCTGTCTTCATCATTCAATGCCTGGCCGGAACGCATCTTCTCTTTATTGGCCGTTGAGTGAAGGTCATCGGCATCAAAAAAAGGGAGCGCTATCTTTTGGGATAGCAGCTTTCCTATTGTTGTCTTTCCCGACCCTGAAACTCCCATGATATAAATGATGCGATTTGTCATTGCTATATTGATAGGGTTTCCAACCTTTTAAAGGTTGGAAACCCTAAAGCTTATCAAATGTATCATTTTAATGAACATTTTTGGTGACTGCCTGTTACATTATAACTTTGGATTATTATTTTGGATTAGAAATCATCGAGCCGTTATAAATAAAAAATATATGAGCACCACAACAAAGATCGCATTGGTTACAGGGGGCAGCCGTGGGCTGGGAAAAGAAATGGCCCTCAGCATTGCAAAAAAAGGTATTGACGTGATATTAACTTACCGCAGCAAAGAAGCCGATGCACTGCAGGTAGTAAAAGAAATAGAAAGCCTCGGGCAAAAAGCTATCGCCCTGCATTTGGATATGAGCATGTTCACTTCACTGGATAATTTTGTGGGCATTGTGAAAGAAACATTGAAAGTGAAATGGGAAGTGAATGCTTTTGATTTTTTGATCAATAATGCCGGCATGGGTGCCACTGTTCCTTTTCTTGACGTAACAGAAGAATTGTTCACTGATTTTTTGAACGTACATTTCAAAGGCGTCTATTTCTTAACACAAAAATTTGTCCCCATCATCAATCCCGGAGGAAGGATCATCAATATCTCCACCGGCACAACACGTTTTTCCAATCCAGGTTATTCCGTGTATGCGTCTATGAAAGGCGCTATCGAGGTCTTTACCAAATACCTTGCAAAAGAATTAGGGTCAAAAGGGATCGGTGCAAACGTAGTAGCACCCGGTCCTGTAGAAACTGATTTTAATAACGCCTTTATAAGAAGTAACCCACAGGTAAAAGCAGGGATGAGTGCCGCATCGCCACTGGGCCGTGTAGGCGCTGCTGATGATATCGGTGGCGTAGTAGCTTTTCTTTGTACCGAAGAAGCGAAATGGGTTAATGGGCAGCGGATAGAAGTGAGTGGAGGGATCAATACTTAGTTCTTGGTTTTTAGTTCTTAGTTGAGAGTCAGCTATTAGCAAGAGTTAATGATCTTTGTACTTCTAACTAAGAACTAAAAACTAAAATATGATTCTTTTGAAAATTATTTACCTGACCAGGATGGTCGTTCCCCGTCGCAGGTAAGTATTCCCGTCGACACCTATAGCTTCAAGCACCCATACCAATGTTTGCATTTCCTGTTTTACATTTTTGAAAGTACCATCCCATCCCTGTTTGATCGTTTGGGTTTGGTAGAACATTTGCCCCCAGCGGTTGTACACCCTGAAATATTTCAGCTGCTTGATACCATAGAAAGTTGGTTTGAGGTCATCGTTATTACCATCGCCGTTTGGCGTAAAGGCATTGGGCACAAATATCTCGATGCTCTTCACCAGTTTTACCATTTGTGTGTCGGTGGTAACGCAGCCTGTTTTTGTTTTGATATCGATCGTGTACTCCTGCTCGGTAGCGCCTTTGAATACGGGGTTGAAACTTGCAGCATCATTTAAATTAACAGCAGGGTTCCATAACACGGTATCGCCAAATGCTCTTGCGTGCAGGTCGAGCGGCAGGTTAATTACAGCCCATTCCAAAGAATAGCGTGTTGCCGGCTTGGGCCTGTCGATCGTTAATACATGCGTTGCCATATGCACGGGAAAAGGGCATTGCAGGCTGCTCACCGAAAGGCTGACCGTATAATTTCCTGCAGCAGTATAAATTTGCGGCGGAGGATTTTTTAATGTTGATGTTTGCCCATTACCAAAAGACCATAAATAACTTATCGGAGAACCCAGCGTATCTACCGTATTATTCACCAGCTTGGCAGGAAGACCGATACAGGTAGGGTTAGCAGCAAATGAAGCAACTGCATTTGGATAGATCACCACGTCGATAGTAGAACTGTCGGCACAGATACCAATACTGCTCGCTACCATCGTAATAGTGTATTTGCCCGCTTTCTTATAACTATAGGTCACGTCACGCGTGGTGGCTTCATTACCGTCGCCAAATTTCCATTTGTATGCTATTTCACCCACGGCATTGGTACTATTGTTCTTTAAAATAAACTGGTTACCAAAAAGGCATTGATCGGGTTTGTTCAATGAAAAACCTGCAACAGGTATCGAAGCAATATCTATTTTTTGAACAACGGTAGTTAACATGCATCCATAACCGCCGAAGAGCAATGCATAATACGAACCGCTTTGTGTTACTTTATACCTTGTAGCATGTGCCCCGGGTATGGCAACATTATTCCTGAACCACTGGATACTGTCAGCAGGCTGCACAACCAATACGCTGCTGTCGCCACTTCCGATACAATAAGCCGCTTTGCCTAATAATTCTATGGAATTATCAACCAGCGAAGCTTTTACAATTACCGAATCAGAAGTAAGGCAACCTCCTCCATTGCTTCTTGCTGTTAAATAATAAGTAGTAGTTACATCCGGCAAAGCCACCGGGTTGGCAATATCGGGGTTCGATAATCCTGCCGCCGGGGTCCAGTGGTAACGCACACCCAACTTGGGTGGTGAGCCTATCGGGACGGGGTTATGATTACAGGAAACAGTATCCTGTCCTGCATCAGCTTTTACTTCTAAATTATCTTTTAGGTCAGTATACAAAGTATCAAGGCAGCCATAACCGTTATAAGGCACCAGCACTACGGCAACCGTCATACTTGTTGCAGGTGGCGGTGCAAATGAAAGTACCTGCTGGTTACCCAATACCTGTGTAAAATTATTATTGTACCAGGTGTATTGCTGGTAGCCATAAGGTGCTACAACATTTACCAGCGTATCATCAGGACAAAAAGAAGCCCCCTCGAACCTGCCACTGCATTCGGAATTCACATCAATATAAGCGTAACCGAAGTGGCGGCGGAATGTACAATCTGCTGTCTTAAAAAATAAGCGGATCTTTTTACCGGCGTTATTATCTAAATTGATCGATACAGCCGACCAGTTCTTATACCATACCGGTGTCGTTGAGCCGGGGTTTGGCGACAATTCAAAACCGGGCAATGGTGTACCATAGGGAAAGAAAGCAAATGAAGAACAGGTGATGATCTTGTTATCGGTTACATTAGTGATCTCGATCTGCATCCTTGGCTGTTCATACTGCTGGTGGTTGGGATCCTGGAAAACCACTGCATAATGATAAATGAGGTTGTATTCATTAACACCCGCCGGAATGGTGAAATCATAAGAGATACCTTCTGCTTCTGCACCTCCTGATGTATTGCCTAATTGAATGGAATGGCCGCTACCATTGGGGCAGTTGATGGGGAAACCACCGTAAGGGTCCATCCCATCGCCGGGGAAAGAAGACATCATCGTATGCCTTCCCGGGATTGGGCCGGATTCAGTCAGGCTGATCACATTTTGCCCGCCGATGGCAGCAACATTACCGGTATAACAGGTCCAGCCGCTAAAATCCCCTTTTTCAAAATCAATATTGAAGGGGCAATCCTGTGCAGTAGAAAAAAAACCTGTAAAGATCAGGGCTGTGGCAAATAGTATTTGCCTGAACCAGCCATATAACCGTTTACAGTAAGAGGTTTTCAAACTAAGCACATCATTAATTTGTATTACTAAAGATAAAGTTTAATTGCAACAAAACCGAGGGTAATCTTATATACGTATAAGCGGCTTCACAGGATGCCTGTGGCTAAAAAAAATACCCGGTTTCCCCTGTAATAGATGCCCGTAATGGCTGTTTAGATGGCTGGAGGAAAAAATATTATCCTTTTTTTCTCACGCAAAGGCGCAAAGAAATAGAGACGCAAAGAAAATCATGTTAGCGTCTTAGCCTCTTTGCGCCTTTGCGTGAAAATTGGACTGTTTCTTTTTATTTATTGGCAACCTGCTGCCACAACAATTTATAATTGGGGTCAGGAATAATTGCAGTAACGGTTTCTTCAGAAAGAATGCTGATCACCGTGCTTCTTTTCCCTGCTGTTATTGTCTTCATCATTTTTCCATGTGCAGTTTGTATAAGCAGTTCTATTGGAAAATTGAATAATTCCTTTTGTTTTTGTTCGATGATAATGACCACATTTTTTTTCGCAGGATGGTATTCCCATTTGATCGAGAGAACAGGAAGGCCGGGCTGCTGCAGCCATTGTTTAAAGAAGGGTTTTAAATTTTTGTGGGATATATTTTCTGCGGTAGCGATAAAATCACCTGAAGCGGCATTCTTGCCAGCGAATTTTTTATAGTATTCACGGATCATCTTTTGAAAAACAGCATCGCCAACATTGTTGCGCAGCATATGTAATACCCATGCGCCTTTTTGGTAAGAATTGGGATTAAGCAGTTCCATATAATTGGAACTGGTATCAACTATGGCTGTTGCCGACCTCGTATCAAAATCAATGACCCTGTCCCTTTCATTGGCCAAGCGGTGGTTCAGGCTGTCCTTTCCATATTTTGATTCTAAATAGATATCTGTGAAATAAGTGGCAAAGCCTTCGCTTAACCACACGTGTTTAAAATTGGTCTCAGTAACCATATCACCAAACCATTGATGGGCTATCTCGTGCGCCAGCAGGTCTTCAATTTTTCCTTCGCCTGTTACTGATTTCTCATAGTAAAAAATAGCGCCGGCATTTTCCATGCCCCCGAATATGGTTTTGGATTGTACGTTCGCCAATTTTTTATACCCGTAAGGCCCAATATAGTTGCTGAAATATTGCAGGATATCTTTGGCCTTTGCATAATCGTAAAAACCTTTTTCCCTGTCTTCAATGTAAACCCAGCTTGTTACCGGGATATTGCCTGCATAAGCCGCATCGCTCACTGCAAAATCTGCTGCGCCTATAACCATTACTTTTGTCGGCAGCGGCGTGTCTTCCTTCCAGTGGGTCAACTTTGTACTATCATTTACAAAACGTTCTTCTGTTTGTATGCCATTGCTTACAACACTGTAATGTTTGGGTGCTGTGACCACGAATTCAAGACTGGCTTTATCGGAAGGGATATCATTGCAGGGCAACCAGTAGCGTGCCCTGTCGGGCCAGTTATCGCCAAAGAAGGTACGCTTATTATAAATGCTTTTACCAATGATCAATCCATCGGAAGGTATGCCCTGGTAATTGATGACAACGTTTTGCTGATCCCCTGCTTTCAACGCAACCGGCAAATTTATCAAAAGCTTATCGTGGGAATGTACGAACGAAATATCCTTATCAGCAACATGCACATTCAACACCTGCATGCCTTTTCCTTCGGCATTGATAGTAGCGAGATCGAATGATATTGCAGCAGTTCTTTTTATTATCTTCAGGTCGATGATCGCTGTTGCCTTTATTGTATCAGAATGATCAGAAAGTTGGAGTTGAAAATTATAATGCTGCACATCAATAGCGGTATTGTTTTGTGCATGCACGCTGCTTAAAGCGAATAACAAAAGAATAGATACGGCCGTTGTTTTGATCACGATCCTATTTTTTTAATTCCAGTAAAAAATTAATGGTCATAAATATTTCCAGCGCTTCGCTGTAACCGTTTATTGGCTGCAGGCCATTCTTCACAATGCGGTAAAACTGGTAATCGTCTTTTAACAGGTACCAGAAATCCTGGAAAAAAGTTCTTGAATCAATATTGCAGCCGCCAAATTCAAACTGGATGAATTGTATCCTTTTTTCCTGCAGCATCTGTTGCGCACCTTTTAATGCATTCAATTCATTGCCCTCAATATCCAGTTTTAGGAAGTCTATCTTTTGGATATTTTGTTTTGCACAAAAATTATCAATGGTATCAATACTGATCTCTTCGTGCTTCGACATATCGATATTGTAATGCTCCAGTTTTCTTTTGAACACAGAAGCAAGCCCTGATGCATCGCTATCAGTATATAATTGTAAAGTAGTTGCAGCATCACCCATTCCAAAATTGCAAGGAATAACCCGTTTATTGCCGTCGATAGTTTTCAGCAAAGCTTTGTAGGTTTCTTTTGAAGGCTCAAAAGAATATATCCTGTCGTTCTCTTTTGAAAATATCTTTACCAGTTCCATCGCATATTTTCCGAGGTTCGCCCCTACGTCAAATACGGTCCTCCCTTCGGTTTTGGCAGCCAGTTTTGATCGCACATATTCTGCTGCTGCAATTTCACCACTGCTTTTAAAATCGCCGCTGTTCCTGTAATTCATCCCGTCAATAGCTTTTGAATAGATGAATTCAAAATACCGCTGCAATCGTTTTTTCCCTGCCATCAAACCCAATAACCCTTTTGCCATTTGATCAAATTTATTTTTTTAGTGCACTGTAAATTTATTTATGCCAGACCTCAGCAGAAGACCGCTTGAAGAATATCTGGTAATATTGAATGGGCGCAATGATATAGCCACCTACATTAGCGATAATGGAAGAGATCAATATTGATTCTACGCCCAAATGAAATTGCCGTATGAATAATATCGCAAAACAGAAAAATAATATGGATGTGATGATGGAAACATATAACAACACTTTAAGCGCCCCCACTCCATTGATCACCGATATAAAAATACTGGCAAACATACCTGTTGAAAAAAAGATCAAACATAATAACGACATGTTATGGCTTACTTCCACCACGTTCTTTCCTAACCATACTTCATACACCCAATCTGCTATCAGCAGCATAAAAATACCGAGTAGGATAAAAGGTACCAATATCTTGAGGTATTTATTAACTGCATTTTTTATCCATGCATGATCACCCGAATTATGCGCATCGGTTACACCACTCCATAAAGGTGTTAGTAAAATAGAAAAACCCATCTGCAGTGTAAAGAAATATTTATAAGCAATATTATAAGCGGTCACCTGCACAGTATCAAAATAATGCGCTATCAAAAACAGGATCGATTCAAACTGCACGATGCTTGCGATCTGCAGTATAAAAAATTTTACGCCGAGGTTCATGATGTCTTTGGCGTATTCTTTTTTTACAAATTTAAGAGAGGGTGTGAAAGCTTTATATTTTTTCCTGAAGAAAATAATATTGGATATGGCCAATACCGTAGCCGGTGCAATGCAGCTGGCAAGGCCAAGATAGATCAATGAGCCGCTGGTAAACCTGGTGAGTGCAAAAATTATCCCCAGCGTGATCAACTGCCCCAGCATATCGATCAGCGAGCCCAGTGCAGGTTTTTGATCGGCGACCAATATGGTGATCAATATCCGGAAGATGAACTGGAAACAAAAATAAGAGAGTACTATCACCGCCAGCCTCGACACTTCATTTTCCAGTCCCGCAGGAATATTCAGCAGGTTGTGCCAGGTGATGAACTGGTTAACGCCCAGTAATAATATCCACAACGATGTAAAAATGATACCAACATAAAAATAGGCCGTACTGATATAAATGCGTGCAAGATGAATATCGCCCTTGGCTTTAGCAGCTGCAAATTTATTACGGAGGCCGTGCGTGAAGCCGATATCAAAAAAAGATATCCACGCGATCATCGAACTTAAAGTAACCCAGATACCATATTGTGAAGGGCTGACATAATTAATGGTGAGCGGCACCAATACCAACCCGATTGAAATACTAACCCCTTTAATAAATAGGGCGCCAACAATGTTCCTTTTTGCGTCCACACTGCGTTGGTGCCCTTTTGTAAAAAAGTCAATTACATATTGCCATAATGTTACAAGCTGCTTTTTTATCAACATTATTGGTTATGTTTTTTCAACAACTGGTTACTAAGATTTGAGGGTTTTTATTATGATCAAGCCAGGTCAGCAAATGACTGGCAAATAAGGTACAGTTGCTGTTTTGGTAATGTAATTATTCACACGACTAAAGTACATCTTTTTACACTAATTAAAAACACGAATTACACGAATTAAATGTAGCAATAGATTTGATTGCACAATCATTCGTGTACCGAGCCTGCCGAAGTATTCGTGCCTAAAATTCGTGCAATAACTCAAAAAGCCTTAATTGTAGAAGAGATGATCGCGATTGTGTAACGATAGCCCTTTAGAATTGGGCAGCTTTGCACAATAATTATAACCTTAAAATGAAAACAATGAAAAAGATCTCAGTATGCATTACAATAACCGCTTTGTTGATTACAGCAACGGCTAATGCCCAACATGTAAATTTAGGCGTCAAGGCAGGCTTAAATGTTTATAATATTCACAATGGTGATGGCGCAAGTACAAATAATGATTCCAAGACCGGGTTCCATGCCGGGCTGTTGGGCCATATACACCTCGACAAGCATTTAGCACTGCAACCCGAAATAGTATATTCTGCCGAAGGAGCAAAATATAATAACGGGAACAGTGAATTAAAACTTGGTTATATTAATGTGCCTTTAATGTTACAGTATATGTTCGACCAGGGTTTCAGGATACAGGCAGGCCCGCAGGTAGGTTTTTTAGTGAATGCCGAATCTGAGACCAACGGTGTTTCCATGGACAGGAAAGATATTGAAACTGTTAACTTCAGTTTGGGTGTGGGAGCAAGTTACCTGCATACTTCATCAGGACTTGGTGTGGATGCGAGGTATAATTTCGGGTTAAGTAACCTCAATAAAAGTGCTCCTTATAAATCAACCAGCGCCGGTTTCCAGTTGGGGGTATTCTATATGTTCCCGCATGGCCAGCACAACAAATAAGATCATAATTTTAAAAAAGGTCATGAGCCAGTTGGCCCATGACCTTTTTTTATGATGAAGCCCCTGTGAAAACAGGGGCCCTTAAACTAAAACTAACTGCATATGAGAAGAGATATTTTTGTTGAAAACTGATACACAAAGTTCCAAACGTTTATTTAGTAATTGTTATATAAAACTGTGGAATAATTATATAATTTACGCTTTTCACTTTTAGAATTGTCAAATTGTTGCCTTGCTAAATTGTTAAGAACAATATAACAATTCAACAATTCAACAATTCAACAATTAATCAATTTAACCATACAACCCGTAACTTTATATGCCGGTATTCCAATTAAAAGACGAAGCAGATGGAATTCATAGACTACTATAAAATTTTAGGGGTAGATAAAAATGCTTCGGGTGATGACATCAAAAAAGCTTACCGTAAGCTGGCAAGGAAAATGCATCCCGACCTCAACCCCAATGATAAAGAAGCCCACCAAAAATTTCAGCAGATCAACGAGGCCAATGAAGTATTGAGTGATCCTGAGAAAAGAAAGAAATACGATCAATACGGTAAGGATTGGCAGCACGCTGAACAGTTTGAGCAGCAGCGGCAATCGCAGGGAAGATCGCAACACGCAGGCGGGCAACAATTTTATGGAGATACGGATAGTGATTTCTCCAGTTTTTTTGAATCGATGTTTGGCTCCAGCAGTACTTTTGGGGGACGAAGCAGCCAGGCAAAATTCCGCGGGCAGGATTATAATGCTGAACTGAAATTGAACCTTACCGATGCCATGCAAACCCACCAGCAAACGCTTACGGTGAATGGAAAAAATATCCGCATCACCATTCCTGCCGGTATTGAGAATGGCCAGCAGATAAAATTAAAAGGCTATGGCGCACCGGGAGTAAACGGTGGCCCTGCAGGTGATCTCTACATTACATTTTCCATTGCGCCACATCCAAAATTCCAGCGGTCGGGCAATGATCTTTATACAAAAACTACCATTGACCTGTATACCGCAATGCTTGGAGGCGACACCACTATTGAAACACTCAATGGAAAAGTAAAACTGAAAGTAAATCCCGAAACACAGAACGGCACCAGGATAAGATTGAAAGGAAAAGGTTTCCCTGTATATAAAAAAGAAGCTGAGTTTGGCGATCTCTATATCACTTACGAGATACAATTACCCACTAACCTTACGGAAGAACAGAAAGAATTATTCAGGCAATTGTCTAACCTAAAATAAATTTTTTATGGAAACAGGAGAATGGATAGCCGCAGATGAATTTTGTATCCACCATAATATCGAACTGTCTTTTATTTATTCTTTAAAAGACAGCGGCCTGGTGGAGATCATAAACAAAGAAGAAAAAGTTTTTGTGCATGCCGATCATTTGAAACAACTGGAACAGCTGGTGCATTTATACGAAATGGATATTAACGTGGAAGGTATTGAGGCTATTAGTTACTTGCTTCAACGGATGAATGATATGCAGCAGCAGATAATTCAATTGAATAATAGACTGAGCAGGTACGAACATGAGTAATGGACGACTGACCACAGACGATAGACGGCCAGCAGGCTGCGCTCACAACTCACAACTCACAACTCACAACTCACTACTCACTACTCACTACTCACGTCTTAAAACCCGCCACCGCCGCCTCTTCTTCCACCGCCATTGCCACCATTGCCTCTCTGCCTAAAATTATTATTGTTATTCTGTCCCGCCTGCTGCGGCCTCTTGCCTCCAAAACGGTTCAGGTTATAAGTAAACGTTAGCATGAAATAACGTTTCAACACAACGGTCCTGCTGTCGTAATAATAATTTTCTCCCTGCTGCCGCGTGATACTTTGATTTTGATTGAGGATATCGTTCACGGAGAATTTCAATTCACCATTTTTCTTTTTAAAGAATTGTTTGGCCAGGTTGGCATTCCATAAAGGCAGGCTCGTGTTGAACCCTGCAGATTGCCCTGTATAAATGATATAATCAAAATCAGTAGAGAGGATCAATGATTTCGTGAGATAATAGTTGATATCAGTTGAATAAGACTGTGTAAAATAATTGGTATTATTTTTTCCCTGTGCAATACTGTATTTCGCCTGTGAATAAGAGACCCTTGCCCTCAAACCAAAATTGAATTTGTCTTTGATATCGAGGTTTACGCCTGCAGATTGAGAGATGGTGAGGGTATTGGTAACGTTCAATTGTTTGTACAGCATGCTCAGGCTATGGTTATAATTCACCACGTTGGTGAAATTAACACTGCTGCCTTTTAATTTTTTTGTGAATGGAATACCTACAGTGATATTGGATGAAAGATTAAAAGCACCATTTAAATTCAATGGCTTGATGATCTGCACACCGGGGCGTAATAAAGAATCAGGTAAACCAAGGCTTTTTAAAGTGGTCAGCGTTAAACTATCTGTACTGTTCACAATGCGGTTACTGGTTTGAGAACCGTTGAGTGTTATATTGAGGTATTTATAAGTTAATGCATTCAGTGTTTTAAAACTAACATCAACGTTATGTCCAAACTCCTGTTTCAGGTCGGGGTTACCGATACTGATACGCACTATGTTGGTAAGATCAGGCACATCCTGCAATTGATTTACCGAAGGCTGGTTGGTGCGGCCACGGTAATGGATGGCAAGGTTTGTCTTTTTAGAAAAATTATACGTGAAGTTGGCAGTAGGAAAAAGATTGGTATACTTCTGTTGTGTATGGATAACAGAATCTTTTCCATTCAGCTGGTAGATACCGCGGATACTCTTATTATCCAATTGTGAAGTTTGTACCGAGGTTCCCACCTGGAAACTATACTTCGTCATCATCAACCTGAAATTACCGCCGTAGCGCTGTGCAATAAAATCATTCTCAAAATAATTCGTCTGCTGGCGGTTGATGATATCAAATTGTTTGGAGTTGGAATTATAGTCATAAGCGTCCCTGTCGGATGTGCTATGCCTGTTGGTGTAAGCATAATTCAATTCGAGGATCTTATTTTTTCCAAACATCTCTGTGAAAGAACTGGTAACAACGTTATTGCTGCTCCTTGTTCTTTGTGCTGTTTCATAGTTCTGGTCGATCACTGTAGCAACTGTGCCATCTGAATTATAAAAAATGATGGGTGAGATATTCGTACCGCTGCCATCACTCTTATCAGTACCATTGGAGAAACCCAGTGTAAAGGTCCTGCCGATCTTTTTGAACCTGCGCCGGTACAACAGTTCATTGTTAATGCTTACACCATCACGCTCGCTTGAGAAAACAGAGTTATTACTGTTGGATAAATATTTAAGGGATGGTTTTATCGCCATAGTGGAAGAACTGTCTTCGCTGTAATTATCCGAATGCTGGAAAGAGATATTGGGTGTGTACAATATCGAGTTCATAGAATCGATATAATATTCCATCCTCAAATTGAACTGGTGATTGCGGTTACTGTTCACCGCGATGCTGCTGCTGTTCTCTGTTGCCAAAGAATCATTGAAATAAGTTGCTTCGCGGTAGCTCGTTTGTTCTTTTCTATTTTTTGTTTCAAAGAAATTGTAGCTCGCTGTCACATCTATCTTCTTCCCGATCTTATCAATATAATTTAAACCAATAGAGGATGATGTAGTAAGCCCGTTGCCCCCAACAGTACCGTTGGGGCCGCCACCGCCGCGGTTGTTACCAATACGTACACCGCCGCCACCTCCACCGCCGCCAGTTCTTCCACCGCCACTAAACCCTCCCATCTTGCTCACGATATCATTCGAACTAAAACCCTGCTTATTGATATTGTTGGAAGAAGCGACCAACGACAAGCGCCTCGTTTCATTAAAACGGTTGGCTGTTAAATTGCTTTGATATCTTTCATTATCACCAACTCCTGCAATCGCCCTTCCAAAATATCCTTTGCGCCTGTCTTTCTTTAAAACGATGTTGATGGTCTTGCTTCTTGATCCATCATCTATACGGGTGAATTTGGCCTGGTCGCTCATATCATCATATACCTGTACGCTCTGTATCATTTCGGCCGTGATATTCTTTGTCGCCATCTTGGGGTCTTTTCCAAAGAACTCTTTTCCGTCCACATAGATCTTTGTCACGTCCTCTCCCTGTGCCTTTACATTGCCGTCAACATCTACTTCAACCCCCGGTAATTTTTTCAGCAGGTCTTCAGCATTAGCGTTAGGGACTGTTTTAAAAGCATTCGCATTGAATTGTGTTGTATCCCCTTTTATCTGGATGGGCACATCGCTCGTCACCACGAAAGTGTCCAGTGTATGTACATTTTTTTTCAGCGTGATCGTACCGATATCAATAAGAGATTTAGCATCAGTAATCGAAAATATTTTTTGATAGGGTTCTGATCCCTGGAAAGAAATATGGAGTTTATAATTATCGTTGGCAAGGTCTTTTATTTCAAATGCGCCGGTTTTATCGCTGGCCTTATAAGTTACAAGGGAAGTATCTTTTGTTAATACCAGGGAAACCGTTGCGCCAACAACCGGCTGCTTAGCGCTGTCCACCAAAATCCCTTTGACGATACCGGCCGGCTTTTGTGTAAAGGCAGCAGCAGAAAATAAAATGATGCAAACAAAAAGAAAGGAAAATTTCCTCATACAGTTGGGTTATATCCACATTAGACGCTGATGCTGGAAATAACTGGCGGCCATTGAAGAAATATATTATTGGTTTCAGGACAGTACAGGGAGGTTTATGTTTTGAGTTTACGGTTTTCTGTTTACGGTTTGTCGTGAGACGTGAGACGTGAGTCGTGATACGTGAGTCGTGAGACGTGAGTCGTGAGACGTGAGTCGTGAGACGTGAGTCGTGAGACGTGAGTAGCAGACTGTTGGTCGTCGGTGTTCAATAAGAGAATACAAATTCTAAAGCTCTACTCACGACTGACAACTCACAACTCACAATTTCAAGCTTTCAATATTTAATATTTGAAAATCTTCCCTCCCGCCATCACTTCCTGTGTTGCGGTATTGAAAGTTGCTTTTTGTCCTGTACGCACCGCTGCATTCGTCATGATGCAGGCAATAGAATGCATGTAACCCGCTTCCACCGGCGCATTGGGTTGTTTGCGGCTGCGGATACATTCCATCCAGTTGCGCACATGGTTTGATGTGAGCGCATCGCCGCCTGTATTGGCAGAAGCCACCACTTTCTCTGCTGTTTTAGTAAGATCTAATTCAGGTAAGAGGTTCGGTTGCATCTGCATCGCATCGGCCATTCTTTTACTAAGGCCGCCTTTGGGTGAGACTTTATTGGTGATCAAATTCAATTCACCCCCATTGGAGTAATATATTTCTGATGGTGATTCATCCCCATTATGCATTCTTGAACTGAATATTACCTGGAAGCCGCTTGCAGCATCGTTCTCAGGTCCATAATCAAATACCGCCGTGGTAGTGTCCCAATTCTTGCGGCCATCTTTCCATTGGTAAATGCCGCCATTGGCGACAACACTCCTGGGGTGCTGCAGGCCGGTGAACCAATGCACGGTATCTATCTGGTGGCTCATCCATTGCCCGGGCATGCCGGAAGAATAAGGCCAGAATAAACGGTATTCCAAATATTTTCTTGGGTCAAATTTTTCATAAGGCCGGTTGAGCAAATATCTTTTCCAGTCGAGGTCCTCTTCTTTGCATTGCGCTACCAGTTCGGGCCTGCGCCAGCGGCCGGGCTGGTTCACATTCCAGGAAAGTTCTACCATGGTAACGGGCCCAAATTTTCCCTGCTGGATAAAATCTGCAGCGGCCTTATAATTGGCGCCGCTCCTGCGCTGCGAACCAATTTGAACAATCTGCTGCGAAGCTTTCACCGCTTTTAATGCAGCCCTTGCATCTTCCATCGTTTCAGCAAAAGGTTTTTCTACATAAGCATCCTTTTTATTTTTAACCGCTTCAATAGTATGCAATGCATGCTGAAAATCGGCTGTGCTGATGAAGACCGCATCAAGATCTTTGAGCGCATACAATTCATCATTATTCTTACATGCCGTTATATCATGGCCCATCTTTGTCTTTAAAAAATCCTGGCCCGCTTCCCTTCTTAATTTCCAGATATCCGATACAGCAACGATATCAAAATTCAATTCTTTGTAATGATCCATAAAGGCAGGGATATGCGAGTTCCTGTGCCTGTCGGAGAAACCTACCACGCCCACCCTTACACGGTCATTGGCACCAAGGATATTGGCATAAGACCTTGCATTGAAGCCGGCCACGCCTGCGTATATAGCAATACCTGCTTTAGTAGATTGTTTTAAGAATTTGCGGCGGTTGAGTGACATAACATTTATTTTAGAATGATGAATTGCTTCTTTTGGTGAGTGGTGAGTGGTGAGTTGTGAGTGGTGAGTGGTGAGTTGTGAGTTGTGAGACCATTTGATCCGTACTCACTACTTACTACTCACTACTCACTACTCACTGCTGACTACTGACTACTGACTACTGACTATTCACTACTTCAGTTCCTTTATTTTAATACTCCTGAACACTACATGGTTCCCATGATCCTGCAGTAAGATATGGCCTTTGGGCGCCATTCCAAAATTTACTGAGCTGGCATATTTGCTTTTTGCTACCAGTGCATAATAATATTGTGCGCCCCGCTGGTATTCCAATACCCTTATCCCGTTAAGCCAGTGCTCAACGCGGTTATCGGGATAAACAATGACCATACCCCTGTTCCATTCACCAATATTTTTTTTGGCATTGGGGTGTTTCACCGATGGTATCATATCATATAGCGAAGCCAGTGTACGGTTGCCAATAGAGCCCATTTTTGCATCAGGGTGTTTGGCATCGTCCAGTACCTGGTACTCTAACCCCAACGCTGAGCCGTTATTTTCTGTAACAAAATATTTTACACCGCTATTGGCGCTGTCAGTTAATTTGAAGTCAAATTGCAGGATGAATGCACCATACTCAGCAGCAGTTACAATATCGCCGCCACGCTGCGCTTCCTCTGAAGAAGCCTGCACATTCAGTTCCCCGTTTTTGATCTCCCATCCCTTTGCTGGAAAATTCTCTTTGTTAGCGCCACGCCATCCGTTCATCGTCTTTCCATCCCATAATAATTTATAACCCTGTTTTGCTTCCAGCGGGGAAATATAATTGGGGATATAATCAGCCACTTCATAAGCAGGGTCAACAGGCGTTGGTTTTAAATTGGCCGTTTGAATGCGGATATTTTTCCAGTGGATATTCCTGCCCGCCTGCGCAGCATTATTCCCAACAGAATGTACCTGCAATGCAAAAAAACCTTTTGGGGTAACATTGTCGATCACATGCCCCATGAATTTACCATTGATAAAGGTTTTTATATCAGTGCCGATGCATTCAATACGGTAATGGTACCATTGCCCTGTTTTAAGATCGATCTTGTTCTTTTCATTTAATTCCATTGGGAATAACCAGCCCCTTCTTGCTTCATCATAGATGCCACCGCTCCATTTACGTGCAGAAGGGTCTACTTCCATTTGGTAACCATGCACCCTTCCACTCATATAATCAGCCATACTTTCGCTCCTGAACTGTATGCCGGAGTTAACGGTATCATCGAGTTTGATATCCGTTTCAAAAATAAAATCACTGTAATCTTTTTCAGTAACCAAAAAAGAATTGGGGGTATTCGCTACTGATACACCGATGATCTCGCCATTATTTACTTTGTATTGTGCGGCGCCGCCAAGTTGTTTCCAGCCGCTGAGATCTTTACCGTTGAAGAGGGATTGCCATTGTTGTGCAGTTGCAGCCGTAACAAAAAATACAGCGAAGAGGGTTAAGCATTTTTTCATACAAGCCTGTTAAGTTCATGGCAATTTAAGCAAAAACAATTGCCTGACCATATAGCCTGTTAACCTTTGATTAAGCTTTTTTTACAAAGGTTTCCAACCCTGGAAGTAGTTTTTTTTAAGCAGCGCACTTGACCAGGGTTGGAAACCTTAAATTAATTCGCTTCCGTGTATGCTTTAAAATTATTGAGTATCGCCTGCCAGCCCCCTCTTTGCATTTCTACCGGGTTCATTTCTTCGGCTTCAAATTTTTGGATGATATGGGTGCTGTTGCCTTCGGTATTGAATTTGATATCCACTTTCCTGCCATCACCCATGGTATAAGCGATATGTTTATTTTTTTCAACGGCATCATACACACCACCAAAATCAAATCCCATTGAGCCGTCTTTTGCTTCCATGCGTGAGCTGAAACTGCCACCTGTTCTCAGATCGTTTTCTGCACGGGGCGTATGCCATTCTTCAGAAGCAGTGGCCCATTTTGTGATGTGCTGTGGCAGGCTCCAGTAAGACCATATTTTATCAATAGGTGCATTTACGGTGGTTTCAATTGTTACGACTGTTTTTTGTTGCGTTTCCATTTTAAAAAATTTTTATTGTTAGTTATGTTTGTTTGACGATACAAATATCCAACCCGTTTTTATCATTCCTGCTGTGTGATAACGAAATTAAAAGGGTGCTTTACGACAGGGTTATTTTTTATTTTGAATTTTAAATTTTGAATTTTGAATTCGGTTCTCAGCGGATAAGCACCCATTTTTTTTCTGCGGCACTTTTAAAAACAGCTTCTATCACGAGCATATTATTGACAGCATCCTGCAGGCTGGTTGGAACATCAGTGCCATTCAATATTGACCTGCAAAAAAGATCTGCCTGCAAAGTATATTGATCAACCGTATTAAAAATAATTTCTTCGCTGCCTGATTTTGTATGCAGCCAGGCCTTTGTGGGTTTATCAGGCGGTGCATTGAAAGGTATCTCGATCTCGATCCTTCCCGTAGTGCCTAAAATATTTACCCGCTGGTAAGGCATCAATTGTGTAGAGCAGGTAAACGTAGCGCTGCCGTTTCCAAAATCAAGTATGCCTGACGCTACCCGGTCTGTTTTCAATACAGGATCAAATTCCACATCGCCAAAAACATTCACCGGTTCTTTATCAAAAATAAAACGTGCCAGCGAAACACAATAACAACCGATATCCATCATGCCACCGCCGCCTGCATCTTGCTGGTTACGGATATTTGCTGCATCAACATTATAATAAGAAAAAAAAGATTGAATAGTCTTCAATTCGCCTATTGCACCATCGCCCACTAATTTTTTTGCACGCTGCCATTGCGGGTGAAAACGGTACATGAATGCTTCCATTATTTTAAGCTGTGGCTTTTGTTGTGCAGCAAGCTGTAACCGTTTTGCTTCAGCCGATGAAAGCCCGATGGGTTTTTCGCAAAGCACATGTTTATTGGCCTCGATCGCTTTTATTGCCCATGGCACATGTAAATGATTGGGCAAAGGAATGTAGACCGCATCAATTGCTGTGTCATTCAATAATGCTTCGTATGAACCATATGCTTTAGGTATGTGCAATGCTGTTGCTGTTTGCTGTGCATGCTGCATATCCCTGCTGGCAATGGCATCAATGCTGCAAAGCATGCAGGCCTGCATGGCAGGTATTACTTTTTCACGGGCAATTTTAGCTGTACTCAATATACCCCATCGAACTTTATCCATAGTGATGATGTTTTTGCAGATAAGGGGACTAATTTATAAAATTTCCCGGTCAATATCCACACTGCTTTTCAATAAGTACCCGCTTGTATGTTTATATACAACAAGATAGGAGCAGAATTACCCCAAATGGCATTTTATTCCCCAATTATTATTTTTTGTGCGAAAGTATTTTAGTGGCACAGCAATTGAATATATAACAGTGAAGCAGTTGGATGAAACCGGTGCTGGTATACATGAACCTTATCTATTACTCTTAAAAAATTACGACAATGAAAAAGATATTTTATAACCTCGTGCTGTTTGCCGGTATAAGTTTTACCGGTATAACGTTACTGGGCAGCTGCAGTAAAGAAAATGATGACATGACATCAAGCAGTGCTACTTATTATTTCACCAATAACACGGTGAACCGCCTGCTGGTGATACAATCAGCTATTGATGATGGTGCAAACATCACTGCTAATTTTAACGGTATCACTTTTTATTTGAGTGATACATCGAAATTCTCAGGCAGCATCACCGCATCAAATGACCTGCTGAGTGTGCATGGCACCTGGATGGTTGATGAAGCTTACGAAAAGATCACTTTTAGTTTCCCTACAGATGTATTGCCTTCTTTAGCATTTTTAAATAAGCAATGGCAATTCATGAACAGGAATTCTGAATCAATTGACCTGAAAGCGGCCAATGGAGAAAATGATGAAGTGCATTTCGCAAGAAAATAAATTTAGATCCGCAATAAAAAATGTCCGTGCAACCCCAACAGTACTGTTGGGGTTGCACGGACATTTTTATTTATAGCCAGAGGAAAAATGCTTCGCCGGAAAAAACTAAATGCCTTACATTCGTATAAACAGTTAAAGACAATTTTAACCCACCATGCAAGCATTGAAAAAGAGAACAGATTATATTTCCTGGGATGAATATTTTATGGGCGTGGCGTTGCTGAGTGCAAGGCGCAGCAAAGATCCTAACACGCAAGTGGGCGCCTGTATCGTGAATGAGAAAAATAAGATCGTGGGTGCAGGTTATAACGGCCTGCCAATAGGTTGTGATGACAATGAATTTCCATGGGAAAAACAGGGTGATTTTTTGCAGACAAAATATCCTTATATCTGCCACGCAGAATTGAATGCCATTTTAAATAATATCGGGATGGACCTGCATGGCTGCAAGATCTATACGGCATTATTCCCCTGTAATGAATGTGCAAAAGCCATCATACAGTCGGGTATTGCAGAAGTGATCTACCTCTCTGATAAATATGCCGGCACCGATACTGCAAAAGCATCAAGGCTGATGCTGGATAAAGCCGGGGTTACCTGCAGGAAAGTAAAAGCTGCTATCAACGACCTCGTATTGTCGTTCAATGAAACGGACGTGTAGATATTGCCAGCATGATGTTTTTCATTCGGGTGAATGATACCGCTCATTCCTGTGCTTTCTCCAGTTTAATGATACGGTAAACCACATTTTTTACAAGCATGGTGCCTTCCATCGTATTTCCCTTAACATTAAACTTAACGCTGAAGTTTCTCTTCTCGTCAACATAAGTAAGGGTTTTGTCTGCAGCAGAAAAACTATAGTCACCCACTCCCATGTCTTCTTCTTTTCCATTCACCAACTTATTCATCACCATATGATAAACACCGGGCTTTACTTCTTTGGTGATATGGTAAGCTGCAATTTCATCGTTGCACGGAGAAGGCCTTACCTGGCAGATAGAGGTCCCTTTCCATGTACCGATAAGGTTAACTGCATTGGATGCTGTATTTTGGGCAAAGCAGGAGACAGCAATAAAAACTACCGCAACTGTAAGGAGGTATTTAAAGTAAGCCATAAAAATAAAATGATTTGTTATAATAAATTTACAACAACCCTTAGCAAATTCATAACCGCCTGTTAATACCAATAACCGTTGATCACCTTATTCCGTCGGCATATTTTTTCAACGACTTTTCAATATCGCGGTATTCTTCTGCAGCATGTGCAACAAGGCCTTTCAGTTCGTCATTGATAATGCCTTTTTTTCCAAGCGTTTCGATATCTGCTAAAAGCCCTGTGAAGTTTTCTGCCTGGATAACACCTGCGCTGCTTTTAAGTTTATGCGCTTTTTTATAAACTGTTTCGGCATTACCCGAACGAAGTGCCTCCTGTAATTCTTTGAGGTCTTTTGGTGTTTCCTGTAAGAACAGGTCAAGTACTTCCAGCAGGTATTCTGCATCATCCATTTCTTCCAGCATAGATAGGTCATACCGGGCAGCTGTGTAAAGCATGGTTTGTTTTTCGTGGTTGTCCATTGTTAGGATTTTAAATTATGATTTATTAGGCTCGTTTTTTATCATTGTCTTTTGCTTTGGCTATATTCGACCATTTGGTGAGCATGTTCACCAGTTCTTCCAGTTTAACAGGTTTGCTTAAAAAATCATCCATACCTGCTTTCATGCATTCGTCTTTGTCTTCCTTCATTGCATTCGCGGTCATGGCAATAATAGCTGGTTGCTCCATCGCTGTACTTCTTATCAGCCGCGTTGCTTCCAGCCCATCGATCTCGGGCATTTGCATATCCATTAATACGATATCATACTGCTCCCTGCATGCCATTTCAAATGCGGCCTTTCCATTTTCTGCAAGCGCTGCATCAATACCCAGCTTACTTAATATCTTAAGCACTAATTTTTGATTGACCAGGTTATCTTCGGCTACCAATATTTTTAATGGGTGTTCCTTTACAAAATCAGCAGATAATTTTTGATTCACCTGTTTTGCCGAAACAGTTCTTTTAGATGGACCGCTTAATTCGTTAACGATCGCTTTACACAACAGCTCATGTTTGATCGGTTTGGTAAGTACCGACCTAAACAGGCCTGCATATTTTTTATTGCGCTCATCGCCCACCGAACTCAATAAGATCACCGGCAATGCGGGGTGATGCTGCTGGATATGCTGTGCCAGTTCGTAACCATCCATGCCAGGCATCTGCATATCTGTCAATACCAGGTCAAATTTTTCGCCGGAGGCAAGTACCCGTAATGCTTCATGCCCATCGCTTGCAAGCGTAGGCGTTAGTTTCCAGAATTCGAGTTGATTTTTTAAGATGCAGCGATTGGTGAGGTTATCATCTACCACCAATATCCTGCTGCCATCAAAGCCGGCAATATCATTAGTTATCTGATCATGCCCTGTTGCAACACCGGCTGAAGTAAGTATATTAAAAATAAAACTGGTACCCCTGTTCTCTTCACTTTTCACGGTGATCTTCCCTCCCATCAGGCGGATGATCTTTTCACAGATCACAAGGCCTAAACCAGTACCGCCATATTTGCGGCTGGTAGAAGAATCTACCTGTGAGAAGGCTTTGAACAACCTCGCGATCTTACCGGGAGGTATACCGATACCGGTATCACGCACTTCAAACTGCAGTTCTATTTTTCCATCTTCTTTTGTCTTGCGTAAATGAACGGCAACAAATATCTCGCCTTTTTCGGTGAACTTAATAGCATTGCTTACCAGGTTCACCAATACCTGGCGCAGCCTCAGGCTATCGCCAATGATGAAGGCAGGCACACTGGTATCGATCTCGTATACCAGGTCCAGTCCCAGTTTACCGGCTTTATCAGCAAATATATCCAGCACTTCCTCAATGCATGTACGAAGATCGAAATCGCGGTATTCAAGGTCCATATTACCGGATTCAATTTTAGAAAAGTCGAGGATATCGTTGATCACCGTAAGTAATGCTTCGCCACAGGTGCTGATCGTTTTAGCATATTCCTGCTGCTCGGCTGTTAAGTTTGTTTCATTCAAAAGAGAAGCCATCCCTATCACACCATTCATCGGGGTGCGGATCTCGTGGCTCATTGTGGCTAAGAAAACACTCTTGGCCTTATTGGCTTCATCAGCTTCCTGCCTTGCTTTTTTCTCGTCACGTGCCGACAATAATAATTGCCAGGTTTGCTCTTCTACTTTTTGTTCAAGTTCATTCTTTTGCTTTTGAATAGCATGCATCCGGTATTTGTAAAAACCAACGGCCATGCCTGCAAGTGCCAGTAAGGCCAATGTTTTAAACCACCAGGTAAGCCAGAAAGGAGGCGTGATAGTAAGGTTGACCGCCACGATATTTGTAGACCATTCCCCTGCATTATTCATTCCCCTTACTTTAAAAACATATTTGCCGGGGTTAAGGTTGGTATAAGTTGCGGAGCGTTTTGTTCCTATATCGTTCCAGCCTTTATCGAAGCCTTCCAGCATGTAAGCATATCTTTTACTTTCTGTTTCTGCAAAATTCAGCGATGCAAATTCAAAGGAGAACACCGAGCTGCTGTGGGGCAAAACAATTTCTTTTATTTCTGCTATGCTTTCTTTTAAAGGAGATTGGTCGCTGTCGGTTTTTGCAATGGGTACCACCTTATTGAATATCTCAAAATTAGTGAGCACCAATGGCGGGTCGAAAGGATCGTCTTTTATTTCAGCGGGATCAAATTCATTAAAACCATTCACGCCGCCAAAATAAAATATACCGGCACGTGACCTGCAAAAAGACCCGCTCTTGAATTCGTAAGATTGCAGCCCATCCTGTATACCAAAGTTGCTGAACCTTTTTGTTTGTGTATTGAAACGGGAAAGGCCGCGGTTGGTACTGATCCATAAAACACCAGCTTTCTTGCCTTCCAGTAAACCATACACAACGTTGGTGGGCAGGCCATGAGCCGTAGTGTACACAGTGAATAATTTGTTCTTTGTGTCATAATAGTTCAGGCCGGCCATAGTACCGATCCATAAATTACCGAGGTTATCTTCATGAACAAAAGTAATACGGTTATCACTCAGGCTGTTCCTGTCATCATCGTGCAGCAGGCCTGTAAAGGTTTTGGTTCTTTTATTGAATATTTGCAGTCCTGCACCGTCGGTACCCAGTAATAAGTTGCCATTCCTGTCTTCAGTGATGCATTTTATTTTTCGGGTACTGGTATTAGTGGTACCGTCATTATACCGGGTAAAAGTATTGGTAGCGGGGTTGTATAAATTCAACCCGCCAAAAAGAGCGCTCACCCAAATATTTTTTTCACTGTCTTCAAATATCACCCACGCATTACTGCTGCTGAGGCTGGTATTATCACCCGGGATATTTTTAAAATGCCTGTACGTTTTCTTTTTTTGATCATAAACAGTAAGCCCATCTGCCCAGGTGCCGATCCAGGTATTACCATGGCTGTCATTGGTAACATTCAGCACATAATCGCCGCAGATACTGTTCTTATTACCGGGAATATGATTAAAATGTTCGCAATTTTTTGTTTCAGGGTCAAAGAGGTTCAGGCCGCCGCCATCCGTAGCGATCCATATCTTGCCATCCGTATGCTCCTCCATGTACAACACATTGTTATCACTAAGGCTGTTGTCATCGGAAGTATGTTTATAATGCCCGAATTTTTTACTCCTTGTGGTGGTGAGGTTCAAACCGCCGGCAGAAGTGCCCGACCACATGTTAGCATCGGTATCCCTGAAAATAGAGCTGATCGTATTATGGCTGATACTTTTGTTGTCGATCTCATCCTGCTGGTAAATGTCAAATTCACCTGTACCGGGATTAAGGATAGCGATACCGCCGTTCTCTGTACCGATCCATAGGTTACCTTCAGCATCTTCTTCCAGTGAAAGCACATTGGCGGAAGGTAAACTGTTCTCGTTATTCTCAATTGGTAAGTAACGCTGGAATTTACCGGTCTTCCTGTCCATCAAATTCAAACCTCCTCCAACAGTACCAATCCATAATCTTTGCTTGCTGTCTTCAAAGATCACCGATACATTATCACTGCTGATAGAGTTCTTATCTTTTTCATTATGCCGGAAATAATTGAATGATCGTGTTTTTTTATCGAACAAAGCAAGCCCGTCAAGATACGTGCCTGCCCACAGCTGCCGGTTCTTATCTTCATAAGCATACCTTGCATTGATGGGATATTCAAAAAAACTATTCCGCGAAGGATTATAAAAATTCAGGTGGTCTTCTGTACTGATCCATAAGTTACCATCAGCATCTTTATTGATGCTTGTGGCGAGGTTACTGGATAAACTATTAGGGTTTTTAGGATCGTTTTTAAAATGGGTGAACCTGTCTTTTCGTTTATCATACCTGTTCAGGCCTCCTCCTTTTACTGTAACCCATAGGTATCCCCTGTTATCTTCTACAATACCGGTGATATAATTATTGCTGATGCTGTTGCTGTCTTTTGGATCGTTTTTATATACAGTGAATTTATAGCCGTCATATTTGTTCAACCCATCGCTTGTACCAAACCACATAAACCCGCGGCTGTCCTGCAACATGCACAGGATATGGTTTTGCGACAGGCCTGAGTTGATATCGAGGTGTTCAAATTTCAAGTTTTGCGTTTGGGCAAATGCGCCAATGCAAAACAACTGCAGCAACAATGTGCAGTGTAAGGTTTTCATCGTAAGGTATGTTTTGGATCGGCTCAATTGGTTATTTTATCAGGCCCTTTTTTTACCTGGATTTTGGTCTTTCGAAATTTTACAGATGGTAGACCATTTGGCGATCATGTTCACCAGTTCTTCCAGTTTAACAGGCTTGCTTAAAAAATCATCCATGCCGGCTTTCAGGCATTCTTCCCTGTCTTCGCTCATTGCGTTTGCGGTCATGGCAATGATGATAGGCTGCACATCCATATATTTCCTGATCATCTTTGTAGCTTCCAGGCCGTCCATTTCAGGCATCTGGATATCCATAAATATGAGGTCGTACTCTTTCAGGTTAGCCATCTCAGTTACTTCACGCCCATTCTCTGCAAGCGCAGCAGTATAACCCAGTTTGCTTAATATTTTGAGGGTAAGTTTTTGGTTCACGAGGTTATCTTCTGCAACCAATATCCTTAAAGGATGTTTTTCTGCAAAATCAATAGTCAGCGTTTGCTTTACGGGTTGCACTTCCTGTACGGTCTTGATCTTTCCCCTCAATTCATTTATCATCAGCTTGCACAACATTTCCTGTTTGATAGGTTTGGTAAGTATTGACCTGAACAGGCCTTCATATTCTTTATTACGTTCATCACCGACCGAACTCAATAGTATCACAGGAAGCTTAGGATACAATTCTTTTATTTTTGCAGCAAACTGGCAGCCATCCATTTCAGGCATCTGCATATCAGTAAGCACGAGGTCAAACTGTGTTTCCCTGAGGATTTCAAGTGCTTCTTTACCCGAACTTGCCAGCCATGGGACCAGTTTCCATAATTCCAGTTGGTTCTTAAGAATATTACGGTTGGTTGAGTTATCATCTACTATCAGCACCTGCTTGCCCTCCATTCCGGAAATATAATTAGTAACATAAGTGCGTACAGATTGTGTGCTGGTAGCAGTTATAATATTGAAACTAAAAGTTGTACCTGCAACATGGTTATTGGTAACACTGATCTTTCCGCCCATCAACCCGATCAATTTTTCACAGATCACCAACCCAAGCCCTGTGCCGCCATATTTACGCGTGGTAGAAGAATCCACCTGCGAGAATGCTTTGAATAACCTTTCCATTTTATCGGCAGGTATACCAATACCGGTATCCTTCACATCAAATTTCAATTCGATCTGGCCGTTGGCCCTTTCTTTTAAAAAATGAACGCCTACGAATATCTCTCCTTCTTCAGTGAATTTTATGGCATTGCTTACCAGGTTCACCAATACCTGGCGCAGCCTTAAGCTATCACCGATGATCTGTGCGGGCACGTTGGAATCTATTTCATACACCAGGTCGAGGCCCATTTTGCCGGCTTTATCTGCAAAAATATCCAGCACTTCCTCAATGCATGTACGAAGATCAAAATCATGTTCTTCCAGTTCCATATTACCGGATTCTATCTTGGAAAAATCAAGGATATCATTGATCACGGTCAGCAATGCTTCACCGCAGGTGCTGATCGTTTTGGCATATTCACGCTGTTCGGCTGTTAAGTTGGTTTCATTTAAAAGAGAAGCCATCCCTATCACGCCGTTCATCGGTGTCCTGATCTCGTGGCTCATCGTGGCAAGGAATATACTTTTTGCTTTATTGGCATCATCGGCTTCCTGCCTTGCTTTCTCTGCTTTTTTATAGGCTTCCTGCAATATCTCTTCATTGGCCAGCCTTTCTTTATGCAGTATCGCTTCTTTTTCGAGCCTGCCCATTTCACGGGTTTGCTCTACCTGTATCTTGCTGTATTTTTTCAACAGGTAAGCCCACAGGCCGCAGATGAAGAATACCAATCCTGCAAGAACGATATGAATGACAAAAGTGCTTAATTCAAATGTATCCACCTGTGCAAAATAGATCCCTTTGATACCGGAATGCTCCAGGTAACCCAACAATCCATAATGAACAAATACAACCGTCACCAGTGGTATCTGCAGTTTCCAGTTTTGATACGTGATAAGTATGGCGCTTGCGATAAATGCTGCGAAGTACATTTCAAAAAGTCCATGCATCTGGTAAACACCCTGCGCCATAAATAACCCCAGCACGGTGCTAAGCACATACTGGTACATATTCGAGTCGGGCATAGTAGCCTTGATATAGTAGTAGGCAAAAAGTAAAAAACCTCCTGCACCAAAAGCTATTATCCAGGTATTATAAAAAGGTGCGATAATCAAACCGCAAACAAAAAAGCAGCCAAGAAAATAATTCATTAGCTTGTCTGATCTTTCTTTTATCTGCTGCGCAAAAGAGCGGGTATCAATTGTTTTTTTTTCTGCAGTGCTTTCCATCATGTTTTATTGATATGGTTTAAATAGGGATTACGGTATTACAATTATCCCTGGAGGCAGCAAGCGTGTAGCAATTATTTTTTTGGTAGGCATGGCCATGCTGGTTTTGGGTATTGGAACTGAATAAGAACGCATTTGAAAGCTTTGTTGGTGTGAGATAATTTACCAATCCATTGTAGAAAAATCACTACTAATTTGATTTATCCTCAATTTGTAGTAAGCAAATACAATTTTCTGTAGTCCTTCGGAGTTTTATTTTATGGTCGTAATAAAACCCTAATCCAGTACTGTTCAATATCACATGAAATGAAAAACGTTCTACCAGAAAAGATCGATGTTTTTCTTGTTGTAAGCCCCGAAGCCATTGAAGAGCATTTTAATAAGAATGACCCCTCTCCCTATTACAAGAGGCAACTGAGCCACGAGTTTGAAGAATACATCAACCGTATCAAGGCGCCGGCCAGGAGGATGACCATTATCGAATACAAGGTCACCTGTAAAACGGAAGAAGACAAACAATATACCGAACCTCTTATCTATGCCATCAGGCGCCATTTCTCGGATGTAATGCTGGCCAAGCAGGGCGAATTTGAACGTTTCAAGCGCCGCAATTATATCGTACTCTTTATCGGGCTCACCATTGTATTATTATCGCATATATTGATACCCATGGTGATAAAAGACAGCGATGGTGTTGAAGGCGCCATACTTACCGGCATTGATATTTTCAGCTGGGTGATGATGTGGCAGCCAATAGATAATCTATTGTTTCGCTGGAACGCATTTTTAAAAGATATACATACCATAAGAAAATTAACCGAAGCGCCGGTAGTGTATACAGAAGAACCGCAATAACAGCAAACGGACATTAAAAAACTAAATGAAAAAATAAACTTCCTGTATGGAAATAGTTAAAAGCTTTTTTATAGCCGGCTATCAGCCACTCGTGATATTATCCACTTTTACCACCTGCATTTTTTTGCTGGTGATCGTAGCGATGGCGCTGGTATTATGGGGCTTTTACAGGTCCAATGTAACCAGCTACCACACCAAGATACAGTCGCTTGGGCAACAGCTCGACGCCATGCAAAAGCACCTGGATTATGCCAGCCGCGAAGAAACAAAAGCACGTGCCTATGCAAAAAGAGCAGCAGCAGCAAGGGATAATTTATTGACTTCCCTCAGCCACGAGATACGCACACCGATGAACGGCATACTCGGTATGGCCATTCTTTTGGAAGAAACCAACCTTAACCCCGAACAAAAAGATTATATCGATACCATCATAAGTTCAGGAAGGATATTGCTGAATAAAGTAGATGAAGTGATGTCGAATGATATGCTGGAACAATCCAAGATAGAACAATCGATCAGCCCCGTACAGCAAAAGAACACCGACATCCGCAACTGCGTGGAAGAAGTGATCGATACATTCGCAGTGAGGGGATCGGAAAGAGCAATAGAATTACTGTACGGTATAGACGAGAATGTTCCTGCGCAGGTATTGACAGATAACAAACGCCTGGAACAGGTACTCACCAACCTTGTGGAAAAAGTAATGGAGACCGAACAGCAACAGGTGTTCATTGGCGTGCACATCATTAAACACAATAATACCAATACGCCGCCTGCATTAGGTTTTACCATTGCAGGAAAACCCATGGGCAATGCGGCTGCTATTGCGCTGCTGTTGGACGGTGGCGACAACCTGCAGGCCACTACAGAGGAACAGGATGAGAAAACACTGGGACTGGCCATCAGTAAAAAACTGGTGGAAGAAATGCAGGGCGAATTAAAAACAGTGGATGATACCAATGCCGGCTATATCTTCAGGATACCTTTACAAACTGCTGCATCAATTACCGGTAATAACAGCGGTTATAACCTCAAAGACTTTGAAGGAAAGCCCGTGTTGCTTGTAAGCAGCAACCCGGTAGTGGGCGGTGTTTTAATGAAGCAATTACAACAATGGAAACTACAGCCTGTACTTGCAGCCACCGCCGGTGAGGCTTTGCAACTGGCCAATGAACAGGTGTTCAACCTGGTGATCACTGAGATGAATTTAACAGGCATGACCGGTATACAGCTGGCAGCAAATATCAAAAATGCTTTGCCACAACTACCCGTAATATTATTGAATGCCTTAAATGATATAAGGTATAAAGAACAGGAAGAGTTGGCCAAAGAGATCATTGTTTTGAGCAAGCCGGTAAAACAACATACGCTGTTCGATAATATTCTCAGCAGCCTGCTGCATGTTAAAAAAGCCGGGCCTTCATCGCAGGAAATGTCGGTGAAAAAATTATCGGCTGATTTTTCGAAACAATACCCATTACGTATACTTGTAGCCGAAGATAACCCTGTGAACCAAAAATGGGCAACCAAGATATTGGGCAAGCTGGGTTACCAGCCCGATATGGCAGATAATGGCCATATTGTTTTGGAAATGGTAGGCAAAACTGCATACGACCTGATACTGATGGATGTACAGATGCCCGGAATGGATGGATTGGAAGCCACTAAAATGATCAGGGTATGCCTGAATAAACAACCCACGATCATTGCCATGACGGCCAATGTAATGCATGGCGACAGGATGGCCTGTATGCAGGCGGGCATGGATGATTATATCAGCAAGCCCGTACAGTTGGGCGAACTGGTGAACATGCTGGAGAAATGGGCTTTGGTTATTACAGATAAAAAGTTAGTGTAAGGAAAATCAAGAATTAAGAATTTAGAATTACTGCAGGCTAGGATTTATTTAGTAACTTTCTTTACTAAAACTTCCTTGCTTGAAAATACTTTTTATCATCCCGTTGCTGCTGAGCAGTAAAATTGCCATTTGCCAGGACAGCCTTTCTATAAAAGATATTCCCGCCGCGGAAAGGGTTATCGGCCTCGAATTTAAACAAGCAGAAAGAGATTCCCTTTTTGATGATGTAAAGAATACGCTGAAGGATTACAATAAAATGCGCCAGTATCCATTGGCAAATAATGTTCCGCTCAGCACCTGGCAAACACCTGTACTGCCGGGAATGGTTTTCAACACCAAACAAAATAAGGTGAGCTGGGATATCCCTGCAAACATTTCTTTGCCTGCAAATAAAAATGAATTAGCATTCTATCCTGTTTTGCAACTGGCTTCTTTAATTAAAAATAAAAAGATCAGTTCCGTTGAGCTTACCCGTTTCTTTATTGACCGGTTGAAAAAATTCGGCGACAGTTTGCAATGTGTTATTTCCCTTACAGAAGATATGGCGATGGAGCAGGCAGCGCAGGCTGATAAAGAAATTGCTGCCGGCCATTACCGCGGCCCTTTACATGGCATCCCCTATGGTTTAAAAGATCTTTTTGCTGTTAAGGGAACAAAGACCACCTGGGGCGCTGCGCCATATAAAGACCAAATGATCGATGAAGACGCCTACGTATATACGAAATTAAAAGATGCCGGTGCCGTGCTCGTCGCAAAATTTACCTTAGGTGCTTTGGCCATGGGAGATTACTGGTATGGCGGCCGTACCAAAAACCCCTGGAATTTAAAAAGAGGATCAAGTGGTTCTTCTGCAGGCTCTACTGCGGCAACTGTAGCAGGTTTGGTGCCATTCGCCATCGGTACAGAAACATTAGGTTCTATCATTTCCCCCAGCACACAATGTGGTGCCACAGGTTTAAGGCCAACATTCGGCAGTATCAGCCGCAGCGGCGCCATGGCATTAAGCTATAGCCTCGATAAGATCGGGCCCATTTGCAGGAGCGCAGAAGATGCTGCCGTGGTATTTAATTATTTGCACGGCACCGATGGCAAAGACCAGGCCGCTGTGAACATGCCTTTCAATTACAGCAGTAAAGCGGACCTTTCCAAACTTAAGATCGCTTATGCAAAAAATTATTTTGATAAGATAAAAGATACATCAGCCAATGAATTTAAAGTGTTAGAGGTATACCGTAAACTGGGTGCACAATTAATACCTGTTGATTTCCCCGATTCAACCGTATACAATTTTGATATCGTGGGCATCATCATCAGCGCAGAATGTGCCGCACAGTTCGACGATTTTACAAGAAGCGAACTCGATGATATGATGACACGCCAGGGAAAGAATGACTGGCCTAACCAATTCCGTTCGGCACGGTTCATTCCCGCAGTGGAATATATCAATGCTTACAGGCACCGTTACCTGCTGATGCAAAAAGTAAATGCAGTGATGGGCCAGTACGGTGTTTTTATCTGCCCCACAGGCGCCGGCAACCAACTGGCAATTACCAATCTTACGGGACATCCTGCCTTATGTTTCCCTACAGGTTTCAATAAAAATAAATTGCCCACCAATATTACACTGATCGGCAACTTATACAGCGAAGCTACTTTGCTGGCCGTGGCCAAAGCTTACCAGGATGCCACTGATTTTAATAAGCAGCACCCGGATATGTTTAAATGATCATCAGGGATCATAACGCCGGCTTTCCCATTCTTTTCAAAAAGAAATAATGCGCCCTCAATGCTGCTGTAAAACTTTTATTCACGTGATAAGGCAGATCAAATTCTGCCGCGGTTTTCTTTACAATATCGGAGATCTTGCGGTAATGCACATGGCAGATCCTCGGGAAAAGATGATGTTCTATCTGTAAATTAAGGCCGCCGGTTAAAAAAGAAGCAAGCTTATTCTTTGGTGCAAAATTAGCAGTGGTTTTTAATTGATGCGCTGCCCAGGAGTCATCCATATTATTATCCGCATCAGTATGCCTGATGACAGTATTTTCCACTACATGCGCTACCTGGAATACTAAACCAAGTACGATGCCTTCTGCTAAATTCATGGCGATATACCCAATTAAAAATTGCCACCAGGTTAAACTCATGAGCAATAAGGGCAATACGATAAAAAGAAAGTAATAGATGAGTTTATAAAAGAACAGGTTAAAATATTCTTTTTTAGGATGTTTATTGATATGGCTCCTGCCGATATTCTTTTTAAAAAATTTTACATAATCTTTCCGGAAGAACCACGACAAAGTAGTGAGGCTGTACAGGAAAAAAGCATAGATATGCTGGTAGCGTTGCAGCCTGTTTAATTTATCGGTTTCATTTACGCGAATGAGCCCGGGTGCGATCTCAATATCCTCATCATTGTCTACGATATTGGTATAACTATGATGAACAATGTTATGCGTTAAATTCCAAACATAGGCATTTGCGCCAATGATATTAAAGATAAATCCCAGCACCCTGTTTACTTTTTTATTGGAAGAATAAGCGCCATGCAGGGCATCGTGGCAAACATTAAACCCGATCAATGCCATTGTAACGCCGGTAACCATTGCCAGCAGCAACTGCACCAATAAAGGCAGGATAGAGCTGATGACCAGTAAATAAAGTACTACGGCCAATGATAAAAAAAATACCGTTTTAAATACCATCAGCTTATTGGCATGTTTGGAAAGCTGTTTTTCTTTAAAGTAAATATCCACTCTTTCTTTAAGAGCAGGCATAAAACCCGATCTATCCTTATGGATAAATTTTAATGATGTGTTCATTGTAGAAGAATTAATTGAATAAAATAAATTACCGGGAACCTTTCGGCTCCAATCATTTTAAAACAGGTGTGTAAGATGTAAAGTGGGAATAATTCTTCTGGTGATGCAGGTCCTTGTGATCCTTAAAGTTGACTATAGAGATATTTGAATTCCTTTTATTATTCTTATTGCAGATCGATTTAAAATTGAATACTAAAGGTAAGCTTAAGCAACCGGACAGGAATGAATTTACTGTTAATATTGAGGTAATGTGAAACCTGTTACAGTGAAAAAAGTGTAAAGGGTTGAGACTCTTACGTCATCACGCCCGCATGCATTTCCTTTTTTCGTTTTTCTTTTTTATTTTGTTTGCCTTAACCTAAAACTTCAAATATGAAAAAAACTTTTCTTGCAGCCCTTGTGGGTGGCGTTATTATTTTTGCATGGCAGTTCCTCACCTGGGGGCCGCTGAACCTTCACGAAGCACAACAACGTTATACCCCCAAGCAAGACAGCATCCTCTCTTATTTAGGTACGCAGTTCAGTGAAGATGGTGCATACATGATGCCCACATTTGCGCCGGGCACATCCAATGATGTAATGGAAAAAGAAATGAAAGCAATGGAAGGAAAACCATGGGCACAGGTAGTATACCATAAAAGCATGCCGGGCATGAACAAAATGTTCATGAATATGGGGCGGAGCCTGTTAGTGAATATATTCATTGTGTGGTTGCTTTGCTGGCTCCTTGTAAAAATACCCAACCCTTCATTTGGTACGATCTTTTTAGGAACCCTCGGAACAGGGCTCATTGTATTCCTGAATATGCCTTATACTATGCATGTATGGTACGGCAGTTTCGACCTGATGGCGCACTTTACAGATGCAATTATATCGTGGGGCGTTACAGGTTTGTGGCTGGGCTGGTGGTTGAGAAGGAAGCAGCGTTGATGTGAAGAAAGTTCTTAGTTCATGGTTCATGGTAAATAGTTTAACTGTTGAATTATTGCTATGAACCATCAACCATTGAACAACTGCAAACTTACCAGCACTACCCAATTGGGCATACCATTTGTGGCAAATAAGATGGCTTATCTCTATATTGATTTGATCATTTTAAAATTCATGCACCATGAGTTTAACACATCAAATGAATGAATGGAGTTCAAAGCATCATCCCAAATGGCTGGTGGTATTAAGAGTGGCATTGGGCCTTTGCCTTTTGATAAAAGGTTTTGAGTTCATACAGAACAGTGTCCTTCTTCCAGGGCTTCTCTCGCAGGTTTCATTTATACACAGTGCGCCCTGGTTGAACACATTGATCCCATGGGTTCATATCTTAGGCGGCAGTATGCTGTTGGTTGGCTTATTCACACGCCTGTCGTGCATTGCACAAATACCAATACTTTTTGGAGCTGTGTTTTTTGTGAATGCCAACCAGGGCCTTTATGGATCTGATCTTTTATTCTCCGTCATCATTTTATTATTATTGGTATTTTTCCTGGTAGAAGGCGGCGGCCCCCTGTCGATGGATAATTATTTCCACAATTATAACCGCATCAATAAAGAGTAAAAAGCTGGCGCGGTTTTTAATAGTTTTCCGTACAACTATTCATTGCAGGGATGAACAAAAGCCAGCTAGAGAAAGGAATTATAAGGATCGGCACAAGTAATATTGTTGTACCCGGCAACAAAACATCTTTCCCGGCGGAATTTCAATCAAAGAGCCGCCTGAATTATTACAGCAGTTTATTCAATACACTTGAAGTGAACAGCAGTTTTTATAAAGTGCCTATGCAGGTTACTTTTGAAAAATGGTGCAGCGATGTGCCCGCAGGTTTTCAATTTTCTGTAAAACTCTGGAAGGAGATCACGCACAACAAAAACCTCAACACGGATCTTGCGTATATAGATAAATTTTTAAACGCTGCTGCAGGCACCGGTAATAAAAAAGGCTGCCTGCTGGTACAATTTCCCGGTAAGGTCACGATGGAATATTTTAAAGAAGTGGAGCACATTATCGAAAGAATAGCGCAACAGGAAAGCGGGTGGAGGATAGCGGCGGAGTTCAGGCACAACAGCTGGTATATCGGTGAGACTTATGAAATGCTGGATGAATACGATGCAGCGTTGGTTTTGCATGATATACCCAAATCGAGGATGCCTGAAAATAACAGCAAAGCAAATTTTGTATACATACGTTTCCACGGCCCTACGGGCAATTACAGGGACAGTTATACTGATGGGTTTTTAAAAGAAAAAGCCAGTCAAATAAAAGGATGGCTTAAAGAAGGAAAAGATGTTTATGCATATTTCAATAACACTATTGGCAGCGCTTATGACAATGCGCATACTTTAAAGATGATGCTGGAATAAAAAGCCCCACTTAATAAACGGATTTTCGCTGTTTAACAAATGAAGTTGTTGCAATAAATTGTTTGCCCTCTTCTGTTATTGTCACCCAATTTTCGGCAAAGTCAATAAATCCTTTTTTCTCTTTAAGATAAATGAGGATGGCATCCTCTTTAGGTATTTGAGTCTTCTGTGTAAACTTATTCCAGCTTACCCTGTCATGAAACTTAAGATAGTTTAGGGCTGCATCACATTTTTCATTAAATGCTTTCATACCAAAGTCGCTATTTTTGGTTAGATGATACAGCGCGAAAATAATAAACAACCTAAAAAAAATGTTGTTTTATAAGACAACATTTTGTTAGCCGGTTGTAAATTTTAACCCGTTAGCTGAAGGCAATATTATTACCACTCCACGTTCAGCAAGATCCCTATTTATACAATACCTGTTCTTTGGTATAGTAGGTCTTCATCATGCCCTTTCGATCAATGATGATGGGTGCACCGGTTGGGCTTTTAGTATGCTGCTTGCTATGGATCTTTAAAAACTCTTTTACTTCCACGTTGATCTTTCCTTTGTAATTCTTATAAATATTTTCGGCCTCTTTTTTAAGTATCTTCTTAATGAGCTTCATCAAAATTTTGATCTTATCGTCAGGGATAGCAGCTGCTATGGAGTAAGGTGATATCCTTGCTTCCCATAATATCTCGTCCGAATAACTATTGCCGATACCACGGATCACATCCTGGTCGATCAATAATTTTTTGATCGTGGTCTTTCTTTGCAATGCCTGCTTAAGGTATTTAAAATTGAGCTCGGGAGAAAGTGCATCGGGGCCGGCCTTATCTACAGGGTCAAGTTTGATATGGGCATTTCTCATACGGTCTGTCAATACAAGCCCCTGCCCTCCTTCAAAATAAAATTCAGCAATAGCAGACCCGTGTTCATTTTTTTTATCAAAAAGAAAGAGGTCGCCTGTAAGCATGAGGTGAAGCCCGAGTAAAGTGCCGCCGCTAAATTCAAAACGCATTTCTTTACCGGAACGATAGATCTTTTTTAAGGTCTTACCATTTAACGCTTTTGCAAAAGCCGATGAAGTATCTTTTAATTTCTGGCCATTGACAATTTTTATTTGCTTTAATTTTTTGCCTGCAAATAATGTATTAAGATTACGGGTAAACACTTCGATGTCGGGTAATTCGGGCATATAAATAATTTAAATAAGTATAACAAAATTGATACCACTATGCTGCGCTTTAACAAAACTCCACCATGGCCTATTAAAACATAGCCATAAAAAAAGCAGGCAATTATGCCTGCGATCCTTGTTCAAATATGTAGCTGGTTTATTTAATGATAAAAGCGGTACCGCCCGATGTTGGTATCACCATGCCACCTGCTGCCAATACTTTTGTAGAAGAAGGCCCGAAGGAAAGGCCTTTTACATTGGCATTTACAGCGATCGTACCTCCATTGGGAGAGATAAGTGTTCCACCATTCGGGGAAACAATATTACCTCCGCCTTGCGCAACTATATTTCCACCACCCTGTGCAACGATACTGCCGCCATCATTGCTGATAAGATCTGCTGCTATCTGGCTGTTATTTTTAAAAATGCCCACCACTACCCTGTTATTGGCCAGTACTGAAGAGTATTTAAAACTGATATTATTCGCATTCAGGTTCTTTTGGTATTCATAAATATAATTCATGAGCTCGTTATAATTATTCCATTGCCCGTTGTGGTAATTGTAGATATTATATTCCAAAGCCGTTGGGTTACGCCCCCAGGTAACATTGTACACTTTCTTGATCCATGGATCGCCAGTTTGTGCAGATAGTTGTAAGCTGGCAAGTACAACAAAAGCAAGTAGCAAGATGTTCTTTTTCATGTTTAGTGTTTTAGTGTTTTAAAATGGTGGGGGTAAAATGTTCCTGGCTGAATTCAAACCTATTCAATAATGCTATTGCTTAATATACCCAGAGGAGGGTATTTTTTATCTTGACAGGAGAATTTGAATAAAAAAAGGGTACTTATTACAGATAGTTTTTATTTCTCGTCGTCGTCGTAGACGAGGATGCAATGGTTGTAAGCCTCCGACTTACAATTTTGAGACAAAGTCTCAAGACCAACTCATCCTCGCCGGAGACGGGGACGAATATCAATTAGCCAATAAACCTTTCCATCATCCCCATTACTGCTGCGCCTTCTTCACCACTGCAGGGGTTAGCCGCTTTTCCTAAAAAGTATTGCACTACTTTTTCTATCATCGGTTGCTGTACATGTTGTAAGGTATCAAACGAAAAACAGTCCTTCACGCCTCTTGCAATAACGGTAATGGTATTGCCGCCAAAAACACTGAAATAAATAGAACCTTCACTGCCAACGATCTCGCAATTGTCTGTAGTAGCCGAAGCATTAAAACACCAGCTACCGCTAAAAGCGATGCCATTCTCAAATAATATATTTCCTGTAACAAGGTCATCAGCAGTGTAATTGCCCGCCTGGTTGGCAGCAATACCGGCTATCTTTTTTGCAGGCCCAAAAAAATGATACATCAGGTCGAGCTGGTGCGGTGCAAGGTCATGAAAAAGCCCACCACCTGCTATCGCGGGGTCTACACGCCATGAATAATGATCGATGGCCAGTTCTTTTTTTGTGAGTGCCGGTTTGTATAGTTGCAAATGCACCAGCCTTATATCGCCAATGGCCTTGTCGTTTATTAATTGTTTTATTTTTTTAAAGAAAGGCTGTTCCCTGCGGTAATGGGCAACGGATAATTTTATGTGCTTGTCTTTTGCAGCAGCAGCAATATTTTTTGCAGCAGTATAATTTAATGCCATGGGCTTTTCAACATACACGTGTTTACCTGCATTGATCGCGGCAAGCGCATAAGCTTCGTGCGAACCGGGCGGTGTGGCAACATAGATCGCATTTACCCCGGGATCATTGATGAGTTTATCGGCATCATCATACCAGCGGGGCACTTTATGGCGCTTTGCATAATCGGCCGCCTTTGCTGCATCACGGCGCATTACCGCTACCAATGCAGAGTTGGGCACTTTATTGAATGCAGGGCCGCTTTTAATTTCAGTTACATCACCGCAACCGATGATACCCCAGTTGATTGTTTGCATAGCAGTAGTTGGTTTACCTTCGACAGGCTCAGGTTGACAAAAAAAATTATTTTATCGTTCAAATATAATTTTTACTGCGCAAAATTTATGCTACGATCTCCATTGGATCGTTCCGTCTTCAGCTTCCTTCACACGGAATTTCACCATCTTACTGATCAATGGCAGCGGCAAAGGCTTATCCAGCGGTAATTGTACGGAACCTTCCCCTGTTTTATATTTACTTAATTCTTTTGAAAATTTTTCCATCGCCGAAGGCATGGGATAAAAACCGATATGGTTTTTGAAGATAGCAAAGGTCACCAATATTTTTTGATAACTGTAGGCCGGCATACGCCATTTTAAATTTTCCGTTGCCCCGGGAGCAGCTTTACGGATACATTCATGCAGCTGCCATAATCTTTCCTGTACAGGTGCAGGTGCAGCATTGATATATTCTTCGATCGTAGTGGGTTTGATCTTTTGTGTTGCCATGAAAAATTTATTTTGCTCCTGCGTTGCTTAATATTTTTTCTATTTCAACATGGTCTTTTTTCTTTGCCCATGCCATGGGTGTTGACCATGAGGCGCCGGATAAATTTGGATCGGCTCCTTTCGACAATAAATATTTCACCATCTCCGCATGCCCCCATCTTGATGCCATGCCCAATGGCGTGGACCGGTATTCTTCTTCTATCACATTGATGCTGGCGCCATGCTTCAATAGTAATGCTGCTTTTGCAAGATTTCCTTTCTGTGCCATATCATGCAATACGGTCACATAGTGCCAGCTCATGGTATTGGGGTCCATACCGTTCTCCATCATGAAGGGAGCGCCTTCGTTATGTTCAAAATAATAGAACTGTACCCACTTTAAAATTGCCGGTACTTTTGCACCATAGCCCATTAATAATTTGATCAGTGCCTGGTTATTTATTTTAGCCGGCTTCATCAGAATGCCTTCGCCCCAAAAAAAAGTTTCATCCAATGCCAGCCCTGGATGCTGTTGTAAAAGTTGCTGTGTTCTATTGATGTCTTCTTTATCTACTGCCTTTTCAAATTCTTTTTGCAATGGCGTTCTTTGGTAATCGATCGCCCCGTTATCCCCACTGTAATGTTTTTTTATTGTGCCGCAGTATGCTTCCAGCAATGAACATATCTCATCATATCCCCTGTCGCCTGCGATCGTTTGTAATGTATCCAGGAAAGGATATATCCTGTACGAAGGATCGTGCGCTCCATTATCCAATAAATATTTTACGAGGCCTGTGTGCCCTTCCCTTACGGCAAAATGAATAGGTGGTGTATAGTTGTATTGGGCATAGATCAATGCAGGGCAACCAGCCACCATTTTTTTTACCGTTGTAAGATCGCCGTTATAACTCGCCAATAATATTTCCCAAACTTTTGTTGTGGTAGATACAACGCCGTTGGAAAGATGCATTGGCAATTCCATCTTTAACTCATTCGGCTGCAGCATATTTTTTGATTGAACTTTGTTACAGGATCACAACAATGCTTTTACGATCATCTCCCATTCCTCATCCATGCTAACCGACGGCCTTTTTTTATTGGCCCTGCGATACCAGTAATCCGCATTGCCCACATCGCCTTCTTTACGATGAAGATAAGCATGCACCCAACAGCCATTACTGTCTTCAAGATGATCTACCATACGATGCGCTCTATCCCAATCGTGCCTTGCATCATACCACATAGCGATCAGTTGAACAGGAATACCTTCCGGCGGAGATGTATGATCAAGGCTTTGTTTAAATGCTTCGAATTGCATAAAAGTAAAATTAGACAAAGTTTATTTTTTCACGCAAAGACGCCAAGAAGCAAAGACCTTATCGTCTTTTGTATTTAACTTAGCGACTTCGCGTGAACTTATGCCTGCAACGCTTTCCTTACCGCAGGTGCAATGGTTGTGCCAAATATTTCTATCGATTTCATCATCGATACATGCGAAGGTCCGCCCACATCCATATGTGCAGAGAAACGCGTTAACCCGAACAGTTCCTGCATTTGTAATATCTTATCGATCGCTTCATTGGCATCGCCAATTATTAAAGCTCCGTTCTTTGTCCTGCCCAAATCATATTGTTGTTTTTGATACGGCGGCCACCCGCGGCTGCGGCCAATGCGGTCCATTTGTGTTGAGTATACAGGATAATATTCATCCGCAATTTGTTTGCTGCCGGCACCAAAAAAAGAATGCATGTGCACGCCCACCTGGAATTTTTGCATATCATGGTTGTAATGCTGGTACACTTCTTTGTAATAATCAAACAATGGTTTGAATTGAACAGGGTTGCCGCCAATGATAGCAAAGATCACCGGCAATCCTGCTTTGCCTGCACGCAATACCGATTCGGGTGTACCGCCAACGGCTACCCAAATATTCAAATGGTCATTTAATGCACGGGGCAATACTTGTTGATTATTTAATGCGGGTCTGAATTTCCCTTTCCATGTAATGGGATTAGTAGTATTTATTTTCAGTAAGAGGTCTAATTTTTCTTCAAACAGGTCATCATAATCTTTGAGGTCATAACCAAATAACGGGAAGGATTCTATAAAACTGCCCCGGCCTGCTACCAGCTCCGCCCTGCCGTTAGAGATGAGATCGATCGTTGCAAAGCTTTGGTATAATTTCACAGGATCGGCAGAACTCAATACTGAAACAGCGCTGCCCAATTTTATTTTTTTGGTAACCGTTGCCGCTGCCGCCAAAATTATTTCGGGTGTCGACACAGCATAATCAGGGCGGTGGTGCTCACCGATGCCATAAAAATCAAGACCTACTTCATCCATTAATTTTATTTCTTCCACCAGTTCCTGTAACCGTTGTGCTGCAGGTTGTATCTCTCCCTTGCTGTTGATGTGTACATCGCCAAACATGCCTACGCCTAATTCCATATGATCAGTTTAGGGTACAAAGGTAGATTGATTTGATTTATGGTTTACAGTTTTGGGTTTTCGGTTTTCGGTTGGTTATAACTTGTTACTTACTGCTACTAACAGGAAACAGTAAACTGAAACGCCCAACCCTTAAACTTCTAAACTCTTCAGGGTCATCATCACTCCTGGTTTCATACGCCTCGATATTTCTGCAACAGAAGCGTCTTTCATAATGATATTGCTGTCTTTTGTTACGCAAAGAATGTGTTGCCTGTTCACCAAATGGGTTCGGTGCGTTCGTACAAAACCAAATGGCCGCAGCAACAATTCAAATTGTTTCAGGCCCCTTGCCGATAATAATTTCTTTTTATTACTGAAATAGATGTTGGTGTAATTACTGCTGGCCTCCAGCCTTATTATTTCTGCAGGGCTAAAAAAATGTAAGCCGGTTGATGTATTGAGCACCAGTTTGTGCATGGTATGCGGATCATCAGTTTGCATTGTAGGAATTTTTATTGTTTTTTAATATTGCTTTTGAATAAAACACAGGTGCCCGGGGGCACCTGCGCTGTTTTCATGGCTGTTATTATCCTTAACCAACGCTGGTCAATGGATCGATCACTGTTTTGATCTCGTTAACGGCATTGACAGGAAATTTACCCAGCTTAGCGTGTTCACGAATAGCCGCTTCACTTTCTGCGATATGAATGCAGTAACATTTGTCGCCGGTTACAAAAGTTTGTATCCACTGGTAGCGGTTGCCCATTTTATCAATGGTGTTACAGGACGTTGTTGCTATTTCCTGTAATTCTGCTGCTGTAAGCGCTCCTGCGCCGGGGAGATTTCTTTCTACAATAAATTTTTTCATTGTTTCAATTGTTTTTTTAAATGATTTAATACCACAAAATTGAAACAAATGAAGCCGGGATGATACGGGACTATTCCCTATTTAATGAAGCGCTGTTCCCTATTTTATGATGCCGAGGCGGGCGGCTTCCTGCGCTGCTTTGGTGCGGGAGTTAACGTCGAGCTTGAAGAGCAGCGACGAGATATGGTGATCAACTGTTTTTGGGGAGATAAATAATTTGCCTGCAATTTCTTTATTCTGGAGGCCGTCTTTCAACAGCAGCACAATATCAATTTCCCTTTGGGTAAGATTAGCAGCATTGGATCGTGTGCTTTTTCGCATACCGCGGGGAATATTTTTTATACCTGAGTTGCGCATCCCCTGTTTTAGTTTTTCGCTGGTAACAGCTGCGCCTAATCCATGTATTATTGAAACGGCTGTACGTTTATCTCCTTCTGTCCCTTCAAATAAGGCCAGCGCCTGTTCGTAAGGCGCCCCGATCTTCTCCCAGAGTAAAGCTGCTTTTTTTGCTGCTGCCCTGGTTGCCACCTGGTATCCTTCAAACAAATACACGTCATCAATATCCTGGCCCCTTGATTTCTTAAGCCAGAAGATGAAGCTGCCATAGTCCATAACGGCGTCTGCATCTTTGATCATATGGGCCAACAGGTCAATTTCCTTTTGTTCTACATACGATTCACCTGTAAGCCATTCATATTCGAGTAACGCGGTGAGTACAGGAAGTATCCTTTGTGCCTCATGCGCATTGAAAGCTAATTTTTTTGCTTCCTGCAATAATGCCAGGCCACCGTCTTCGCCCCTCCTCATTTTTATTATCCCTGCAACGATCAATACGCTTACCCTTACTATCGGGCTGGTATGCATGCCCAGTAACAGGTCGGCGATATACAATGCATCCTGCCATTCGCCGGTTTCCAATCTTTGCCTTGCTTTCCAGGAAAGCATATAAGTGGTCCAGGAATTCAGGTCTCTTTCTTCGCAATATTGAACACCTTCCAATACCCATTTTTCTGCAGTGGCATAATCTTTTAGTTTAACAGGTGCGCTGCTCAAATTCGTATACGCCCTTGCGGCATGTTCATGAAAACAATTCTTTAATGCTAATTCAAGGCTTTGCTGCAGCATGGCAAAACCTTTTTCTTTCGTTGCTGCGGTCATCGTTAGCGTAGTGCCCACATTATTCAATGCATGCAATAATGTTTCTTCATCATCCAGCTCATTGGCCATTGTAATGGCCTGTTCTCCCCAATAAACACAGTCAGCGGTTTTATCAGCCAGCATCTTTAATTGCGACATATTACTGAACGCCATGGCTTTTGCTTTTGATGCCGGTTCTTTTTCAAGAACATCTATCGCCTGCGCTGCATACAATTCTGATTTTTGGCGGTTACCATCAAACCACCACAGCCTTGATAAAAAACGCATGCTATTGCCCGTTTCCGTTATACAGCCTTTCTCCTTCCATATCTCGAGCGATTTGCCTGTATATATGATGGCTTCCTTCACCTGGTTGGTGAGGTAACATTCATAGGCATAAGCTTCATAGAATTTTACCAGCTCATCCTTATCCTGCTTTTGATAATACTCAATAGCAGTTAGGTATAATTTCGCGGCTTCAATATGTGCTCCGAGATCTGCGGCATTTTTAGCAGCAACAGGTGCGTATTGTACTACCAGTTTATTCTTATTGGCATTCTTAGCGTGGTGAATGATACGTTCTATTTCGCCATCTGCTTCAAAACTCTCTGTAAAAAGATCCAGTATCTTTTTATTGAGCGCTACTCGTAATAATGGAGATAAAGAACTCTCGATCGTCCTCCTGAATAATTCGTGTTTAAATGCGATCTGGTTATTTTCTATCACCAGTATTTTATAATCAAGGCAAATGCCCACTGCTGCTGCATAGGAAGGATCGATCTTTTCAAAATATTTTAATTCAAAACCCGAAGGTATCACAGAGAGTATCTCCCATAATTGCTTTGTCTTTTCATCAAGACGGTTATAAGCAGATAAAATAGAATCCCGGATATTATCAGGCACGGCCAGGTTATAACTCGCCAGCATCTCTGTTACATAGAAAGGATTACCACCACTGACGGTATAAATGTCTTCGCCGCTATAGCCTTTCTCTTCGGCCATTTTTTCTACCGCTGCTTTTGATAATGGCTGCACCTGTAAACGGCTGAATGAAGCAGGCACCAGTTGCCCCAGTACATGGCGCAAGGGATGGTTGGCATCGATCTCATTATCACGGTAAGTACAGATGAACAAACAGGATAACTGCGTGATACGCCTCGCCATGAATTTAATAAAATCGAGTGTAGCTTCATCAGCCCAGTGTATATCTTCAAACACCACAATAGTGGTATGCGTTTGATTTTTTAATTCATAAAATAAGTGTGAAAAGAAGGCCGTACGGTTGGCGACAATATCATTATTCGCAGGCAGCCCATTGTTAAGGTCTATAATAATATCATACAATGGCCCTAATGGCCTTGGTGCAAATAAAGCATCACAGGTTCCCTGCAATACGGTAGCCCTCCTGTTCACTTCGCTGCAAAATTGTTTTATAAGAGAGGTCTTGCCAATACCCGCTTCACCACATACGAATACACTATGCCCTTCGCCACCGAGTGCCTTGTCAAAACAACTATGTAAAGAGGAAAGGCATTCCTCCCTTTCTATCAATTGCATGAGCGTAAAATAAGGTTTACCGGGGCCGAAATTAGGGAAAATTCCCTATCTGCCCCGGCCTGGCCGATCGCATTTTTGCACGGTCAAAAAAATTAATAAACAAAAAACATTTACAAAATGAGAATCATTCTTTTAGCACTGGTACTGCCATTCCTCTTTACCAGCTGCAAAAAAAACAACGTTGAAGAAAAAGATTTCTTCTCCGCCTTTTATCCAACGGGGCTTCCTAATGCTACTGTAGCAGAACTGCGTGAGGCCCGTAACGCCACTGCAAGGTATCAAAGCTTAGACAGCGCATTAGCCGATGGCTATGTTGATATCGCCGTTGATGTAGAGCACATGGGCCACCATTACATGAAAACATCTTTGGTAGACAGCCTGTTTGACAAAACAAAACCCGAGATACTGGTGTACAACAGGGAACACGATACCAACCGGCCTTACCTGGTGGCGGTGGAATACGCAGTGCCCTTAAAGTTTCCAAAGCCTGAAGGTTTTACCGGCAATACCGATGAATGGAAAGGCGATTCAGGATTCCCGCTTTGGCTGCTGCATGCATGGGTATGGTCGTATAACCCCGATGGTGTTTTTTACTGGACCAATCAATTAGTGCATATGCATTGATCATTAATTATTTCAAACCTTACAATTTAAAAAAAATGAAATTATTCAAATTCGCGTTCATCGTTTTAATGAACTTAGCAGCTGTTAGCGCAACAGCACAAACCAACAAACTAACTGCGTCAACAGGCAGTAAAAACAAAACCTTATTTATTGATGTGCACCATCTCGGTGCAGGTAAAGTAACTGTAGCGGCCGTAGCGGCCGCACATAAAAAAGACCTTGCAGTGCAAAATAAGTATGGTGTTGAATGTATCAAGTACTGGGTGGATACAACCAAAGGCGATGTATATTGCCTTGCTGCTGCACCCAATGCAGAAGCGTTCCGCAAAACTCACGCAGAAGCACACGGGCTTTTACCTGATGAGATCTACGAGGTAACTGAAGGCACCGAAGCAAAGATCAAAGACCATTCAAAATTATTCCTTGATATACACCAGTTGGGTGCGGGGAATGTAACTGCGGCTGCCGTTGCAGGTGCGCATGTTAAAGATCTTGCTGTGCAAAAAAAATACGGCGTAAATTTTGTCAACTACTGGGTGGATGAAAAGAAAGGCGTGGTGATGTGCCTGTCTGAAGCTGCAGATCCTTCGAAGATAATTCAAACGCATAAGGAAGCACATGGTTTGTTACCAACAGAGATCCTAAAAGTTGAGCAGGCCCAATAATAAGATATTGTGAGGATAGGTTCAAGCATACCGGCGTTATGGAAACATGCGCCGGTTTTTTAATTTCACGCAAAGGCGCAGAGAAATATTTTGAATTTTAAATTTTGAATCCTTACGATAGCTGTATACGGCTTGCTCCGAAAAAATTATTAATTCTTAATTATTAATTCTCAATTATTAATTCTTAATTCCTCTTCATCTTCTCGTCGTAAACATTCTTCAATTCTTTCAGTTCTGCATCATACCCCGCCTGGTCAATAAATGCTGAAGGATTGTAGGGATCGCCCGGTTTATGTTTGCTGTGCAGTTTAAACTGGCTGGCATGGGAAGCAAGCCATATATCGAATGAAATATTCTTCATCGAATTAAATGTATTGGCATAATCAGCAGCTATGGAAGGATAAGCTTTTATTGAGGCAAATGAACTGTCGGTAACGATGGTGGGCATGTTTGCGATAAGTACTTTCCATGAACGCTGTTCATCTTTTACCGTAAACAAATAACTGCAGGAACCTTTGGTGTGGCCGGCATGATGCAGCATCACCAATTGCATTTCGCCCAATGCAATGGTATCGCCATCTTTCAATAAACGGTCGGGCTTTACGGGTTGGTACACGCTGCCATGCCCGCCCAGTGCATAGTCCGAAGCACCGCCATCTTTTAATACTTCTGCTTCTTTTGCATTCACCATCAATTTTGCGCCCGTTTGTTTTTTAACAGCGGCCATCGCACCCATATGATCGTAATGCGCCTGCGTGGTCAATAATATTTTGGTATCATTAAATTTAAAGCCGAGTGTCTCTATGTTCTTTTTTATTTGTGCCGCGGAAGATGCAAGGCCTGTATTGATCAGTATATTTCCTTTTGATGTGGTGATGAGATAACAGGCAAGATCATAAGTGCCCACATAATACAGGTTGCCTGCAATGCGGAATGGTTCGTATGGCTTTGCCCAATCGGCATTGGTGATTGTGGGTTCCTTTACTTTTTGTGCGGTTACATACAATGCTGTTACTGACACCACAGCAATAAGTAATATTTTTTTTAAAGGATAGCTGAACATATACTATGATAATAAATTAAAAGGTGAGTGTGATATTATCCCTGGTAACCAAAAATAAAAAGCGCTAAATAGCCCAGCAAATAAGAGAGCATGAAAGCTAAAAAACTGGATACAAATACAGCCGTATTATTAAATGATTTTTTTGTGACCAGCTTTACTACTCCATAACAGATCAAAGCCGTTCCGATGATCATTATCGCCGATGTAGCGCCAAAGTAAACAAATTGTAATGAAGCAAATATGCCTCCAGCCAGTGAAGCTACAACACATCCAACAATACTCTTCACCACAGTATCGGAGTTTACTTTCCTGTCTTCAACAATTAACGAAGCCTTTCCTGCATTGGTATCAATGATCGCATTGACCTCTTCTTCTGATAGTATTGCGGAACTGGTCGTGTTTTTTATAAAGGAGGCATCCACGCCACCCAATCCCAGCTTCGTTGCTTCACGGGCAATACGTTGCTTTTCGTCTGCTATAACGGCTTTGGCCTGCAGCCTTTCGGTCAGTGATGCAAGGCCACCTTTTTTATCTATTACAATAGTTAAAGCTTCGCGGGCTTCTTCACTGTAATTATCCATAGTTCTATAGATAACATATAATTCCTCATCACTGTAACTTTCGTATTTCGCAATAAAATCATTTACTGTAAGCATGCGGGCGGGTTGATATACAAATGTAATTTTATGCTGTGATGTTAAAAAAAGAATTTATAGAGAAGAACGCAGAGAAAATACGACTTTTAGTTGGCTACCTGTTTAAGTAAACTATTAGCAAGCTTTACCAAAAATACCGCACGGTCTTCGGCTTTATCTGACCTGAGGCTGTGAAAAAAACATTTATCGTCAGCAAAATACCATTCCATCTTATTTTCCTTACCGTCTTCGATCATGAATTCTTCTACTTTTATCAGCTTATTTTGGTCGTAATAAAATGCATTGCCCCCAACGCTTTGTTTGGTCACCCCATCTTCTTTTCTTGTGCCCTTTACTATTTGTGAATACTTTTTTAATTCTTTATCGTAACGCATTACCGTGATATAAGTTTTCATATACAACCCGAGGGCTGGATAATCCTGGACTGTTGAATCACGTTGCGTATAAAGATCGCTGTGCAATATTACAGTCACCAATGAATCGATCCTTTTCATCTTTACACTGTCCTGCGCAAAGCAATGGGTAATGCAAAAAAATGAAGCTAAAAAAAATACTGTTTTCATAATAAAGAATTAGATGGATCAAATGTAAAGTATAAGCCGGATCATTCCTGCAAATAAAATGAAGTTTTATTAATTGTGGCTGATTATTTTTTTAAGTAAATTTCTAATGGTATCTATCTTCATAATAAATAACCCAACTCCTGCCCCGGCTCAATAGTTGTTTTTAAAAACTCCCTGTTTGTATTGGTCAACACAAAAGCAGCAGCGCTGCCGGTTAATAGCAAGTTCCCTTCCTGTAATAGCAATGCAGTTCCTTCCGGTAAAGCAACGATGGGCACAGCAGGGTTCAATTGTAAAAATTCCTGCAGTCGCTGGTCCCTCGTCTCGCCATTGAAACCGGCTACGGTTATATTGTAGTAATGCGGGTTGATTTGAAAAGGAAAGAAACCCAACGCATCAAAACTACCGGGATTGATGATAGGCATATCATTGGTGGTACAGATAGTAGCACCTGTAATATTGGAACCGGCACTCCACCCGATATAAGGCACACCGCTGTTCACTTTTTGTTTGATCAGCTGCAAAGCATTGGTAGCATACAGGCCATGCAATAACTTAAAAGTATTGCCACCGCCCACCATGATAACATCGGCAGCCTCAATAACAGCTGTTGCATTATCATTGGTTACAGTGATGATATTGTAAGAAGGCGACAATGCAGCTTTTACTTTTGAAGTGTATTCTTCATAATCATTATCTGCTGAAGCAAAGGGAACAAATGCAATATTGATTGTTGAATTGTTGTTTGTTAAATGGCTGAGGAATTTATCGATCACCGGCGCTGCTGTTTCGAGGTAGCCACCATTGCCTGTTCGTGAACTGCTGAATGCGAGTATGCGCTGCATGGATATTTTGAATTTTATATTTTGAATTTTGAATTATAAAAATAGATGTATAATGCTTCCCCCGAAAAAATTATTAATTCTTAATTATTAATTTTTAATTATCATTCCGGTTCAACAAACACCTCAAACACCGCCTTCTGTTTGCCAGCTTTTCCTCCTCCCACATCATAACCCTGGCTGTCTTTAAATGCTTTATTGGCAGTGCTTTTTAAAAGTTTGAGCCATGGCAGGTATTGCGATCCTTTTTTTGTTTTTTTAGGAACGTTCTCCGCCAAAGTTCTTGTAAAATGATGCGTGAATATACTGCCGATCGCAGCATCGGTTACAGCAGGCTCTCCATACTGTGATGCAGATACCAAAATAGAAACCGCATTCTTTCCATCCTCAAACATTTTTTTATTCAGTGTCTTGCTTTTATTGGTCATCACACCTCTTACAATATTCATATCTTTTACACTATCCTTCGGGCGTTTAAACGGTATGGTAGTATTGCAGCAATCGCCAATGGCAATATTGATACGGGCCCCTTTAAAACGCATGATGGTGAGGAGTGCTGAAAGGTTCTCTGTATGCTTTTCTATGAAATCGATCTTATTGTATTCCTTCTGGTCATTATGGGCACGCATATCTACCTGCGGGTATTTGGTATTGTTGCCTTTCTCATAACTAAAACCATGACCTGAATAATAAAAGAGCACCACATCGCTTTCGCTGTGTAATTGGATACTTTTAATTGCTTTGAATAAATTTTTACTGTTATAATTACTACCGGCGATCTCAATGGCGCAAAGATCAAAATGAATATGCTTACAGATATCATCAAATACTTTGTGAATAGCCCTCGCGTCTTTTTCACAAGCTTTGTTCAATGTATGATCATGTGTATTGGCCATGATGATAAGGATGAGCCGGGGCTGAAGCGGTTCTCTTTCTTCCATGCTTTTTTGGAAGGCTTTAAGTAATTGTGAGAATGGTTTGTGTGTACTGGCTGGCATGCGGAGCTATTTTGAATTTTGAATTTTAAATTTTAAATTTTGAGTTAGAAGCCTGAAGTATTTTCCCTGCCCTGTTTATCCCGGTGTTAGTTTGGGTGTATCTCCGTTGCACTTCTTCACTAAATATAATTGAAAATACCAGAATGAGCAATATCTTGCAATAACAAACCTTAACTGCACAAGCCCATGCGCCGATATTGTTGTGTACTTATTTTTATTGTTTGCTGCTGCACTGCCATAGCGCAATCTTCTAAAATAGACAGCCTGCAACATTTACTGCTAAGCGAAAAGCAAGACAGCAACCGCGTAACGCATCTCTGGAAACTGGCCGAGCAATACCAGTTCTTTAAACCCGATACCACTTTGCAATTGGCGCAGCAGGCTTATTTGCTGGCGCAGCATATCAAATATAAAGAAGGCGAAAGCCGCTCGCTTGCCGTGATGGCAACGGGGCAATATTTATTGGGTAATTATTCCGCGGCGCTCAACAATTACATGCTCAAACTGCAGCTCGAAGAAAAACGGAACAGCAGCCGCAATTATGCCAGCGCCCTCAACAATATCGGGCTCATGTATATTTTGCTCGCCGATTATCCCAATGCACTCGCTTACCTCCACCGCGCCGATTCAACAGTGAATGCTGCAGGCACTGCAGTAAAAAAAGAATTGCAGAACAGGATACTGGTGAACCTTGGCGAAAGTTTTTACCGCATGAAACAAATGGACTCAGCGAATTATTATTTTTTACAGGCGTTCTTGACCGGCGTCAATAACGAAGATGTTTTTTACCAGGGCGCTGCTTCTCTCGGCATCGGCAATGTGCAGTCAGCAGAAGGGCATGACAACGAAGCCATGAACAATTACCGCAAAGCTTTATTGTTTTTGAATGACGGCACCAACAACGATATGTTTTGCGAAACAGCATTGGGCCTCGCCAATGTATTTTTAAAGACCGGCCCAACCGATTCTGCATTGCATTATGCAAGGCTCGCTTTTACAACAGGAAAAAAAGATGGCTTCCTCAGCAGGGAACTGGATGCCGCAAGTTTCCTCAGCCATTTTTATAAGGGACAGCAAAAACTCGACAGCGCTTTTGTGTACATGGAACAGGCCGTTACCTTACAGGATTCTTTAAAAGGCCAGGCCAAAACAAGGGAAGCCATGATCATCAGCAGTAATGAACAATTGCGGCAGGCAGAACTCGCCGAACAAAAGCAACGTGAAAAAGAAACACGTATCCAGCAGTTACAGATCCTTGCCATCTGCATTTTCATCCCGATGTTCTTCCTCATCACGCTTGCCGTAAGCCGCATACGCATACACCGCAACGTGGTGCGCTTTATGGGCGTCGTATCATTGTTATTGTTCTTCGAATTTTTAGTATTGCTGCTGCATCCTTTGATAGAGGGATTGATGCATCATAATAAAGTATTGGAGCTGCTCGTATTGGTAGTGATCGGTGCAGGCCTTGTACCATTACACCATCGCCTGGAACAATTGGTAATTGCAAAGTTGACAAAGCCAAGACCACAAAGACATACCAAGCCCATCGTTTTAGAAACAGGCGAAACCATTACTGCCCCTATTGCAACCATAACACAGGACGTGTTACTCTCAGAAGATACAGCTGTACTTAAAGCAGAAGATGATATGGCACAAAAAAAATCTGTCCCTGCAATCCCCACAGTAAATGTGGGGACAAGCGATGCAGGGACAGCAGAAAAATAAATTACATGCTTAAGAACTTGGTATCACCGGTTTGGTAATTCCTTTTTTCAAAGCCTTTTTTTTGGGTGCCGCTTTTTTAGCTGCCTTCTTTGCTGCTTTTTTTGCGGGCGCTTTTTTCGCTACTTTCTTGGCTGCTTTTTTAGCAGCTGGTTTAGATTTTTTTTTGGTTGCCATAATTAATGGTGTTTAGTAGTTGTAATGTAAACAATTATTTTATTAAATGATAATTGTTGGGGAAATAATTTGGGAGCAGGCATTGTACTGAGCGGAGTCGAAGTATAATGGCAGCATCGTTGTGAAGTTGTTCTGTATACCATTATTGAACACTGAGCGAAGCTAAAAACACTGAGCGAAGCCGAAGTGTGAAGCGGAGATTGGGAGAATAAAAATTTAAAGAGGCTTGTAAGTTTGAAGTGAATGCAGCGGACACAGTCCAGCAGAATTAGTAGACACAAGTCACCTTCCTTCGGAAGAAGACTTGCGCCAGTTGGAGAAAACACTTAAGTTAATTAGCCTTATTTTTTTGAAAAAAAATGGTTATGTATAGTTTCTAAAAAAGCAACTTCCTCTTTGTTTAACCCTTTATCTTTGGTACCATCATGAGCCAAAACATTTCTATGAGAATTCAATACCGATATCCACTTCAGTTTATCTTGTTTACTATTAAATCCATATCCAGCATCAATCGAGAATTCCTTTTCAAATGTCACAAAATTTTCCGACTTGATTTCAGGAAGTGAAGTCCAATTTTTTTCTATAATTTCTTTATAGTCAGTAATAAAAAACATATCCGTCCATGGTATATCTTTTCTTCCAAGACCTTCTTTATATTGTTTTTCTATTTCTTGCTTCGCTCTAGTTTCACATTCTCGTTGTATTTTTCCGATTTCAATATCCCAGTTCTCTCCATATAGTATTTTAAGTTTTTCGATAACCTTTTTTTTCATAAAGGATTCAATTTTTTTAGAATACTTTCTTCCTTCATCTTGTAAATCTTCGTCCTGTCTTTCTTTCCAATCCACCAATTCAATAGGATTATATTTCTTAAAATGCTTATTAACTATCGTTTGAAAAAACCTGAACCAGACAACTTCTGCACCGGTTCCAAGTGCCTTTAATATATCATCTCTTTCTTTTGACTCCAAAAACTGTAATTCATTGAAGAGTTTTTGTAAATATTTTTTGATACTTTCAAATCTCTCAACGGGGGTCGTTTTTATATTCACATTTCCCTCATTTGTTTCGAAAAGATTAAGACTTCCAATTAAATTTATAAAAGCAAACGTGCCTCTATTGGACATTATAAACGATTGCTCTTTGCTATACAAATCATAAAATTTTTCCTCTACAAATCCATAACATAAGTTGAGGAAACTCACTATATTTTTCTTAGCCCTAATCATCTCTGCCCCGTGATTTTGATTGTGAGTATTATACAGGCAAGCAACACAGCTTTCAGTCTTATATAAGTTGCCCTTAGCAGTCGGCAATAGTCCAGATCTTAATAACGAATCTGCAAACGGTTTAAATGTCAGTAATCCTGGGTCTTCTCCGATAGATATTTTATTATATAAAGGCCCGTTGACTGATCCTGATAATTCTTTAATTATAGAAGATCGCAATGCTTTGATCCTTGAATCGGCTCTATCAGATTCCCAATATAAATCTTCCTCAAGAGTCAATCTTAAACTTGGACTTACTGCTTTTTGATTTTGATTGATGTCCATGAAGATTTCTAATTGTTCAGTAGAACTTAAATCCAAAAATGCAACAACTGGTATTGTATTAGTTTCTTTAAATTCAGAGTTTGCGTAGCCATAAACTCTATGTTGGCCATCAATAATATAAGCTACGGCGTATGCATTAGGTATTTTCAAAGTTCCGAATCTGGAATAGGTATCTGCACTTCTTGAAGAATATTCAAATTGAATTTTATGTTTTCTTTGACTAAAGTTAATAATTACTGAATTTGGGAAATATCCACCTTTATCAATAAATTTTTGAATACCACTTAGTCTGCTTGGTATTAATAATCTTTGATAAGTAGGCATCTCAGATTCGTTCGCCTTGGTTCTATGAAGAATGAAGCCCATTTTTAGTAAAAGATGGGGTTCAAGTGAAAACATATAATACTTTTTTCCGCCCATTTCGCCTTCAATGGCTGGCACTTCTAACCGTGTCGTATTAATTAGTTGATCTTTAAATAATATGCCTAAAAATTGATAACGCGCTGCTCCTTTATAGCTCCGAATCAAGCTATTCAAGTATTCATAAGTATTATCATTATAATAAAATGAACCTGTCTTTTCCAATCTTTGGATATCAACCCCATCAATATCAATTCGCAGACGCCTTGTAGCAAATATGTACTTAACCTTTTTACCTTTCCCAAATACCTGTTCCATAGATTTTTTAAATCCATCCAATCTCCTTTCTAATCCTTCGAATTCAGTTTTATAAGAAGGTGCGCTTTTCGCTTTTTCACTTGACTTGCATTCCACTATTATTATTGTGTCTTTATCAATTGCAATTACATCAATTTGTTTTCTTTCTGTCGGGTCTTTGCCAAAAGGCAATACAAAATTCTCATCATAATTTAAATTTCTATACCCAAGTTCGTAAAATTGGCACCAGATATCATGTTCAAATTGTTTAGCAGAATCCTTTAGTTTCCTTAGCCTGGTTTTAGTAGCTAAAGGTGCTCCAGCCTCTTCCCAACCACTTTTTAGCATTTCATCAACTAAAGAGTGATCAACTGATTTTAAAAAATACTTACTTTTTTTTGCTTTGTAAATTTTTCCAAGATGTGATAGATCAGTTACTAATTTATCCTTTATGTCTGTAACTTCGTTTGGGTTTAAAAAACTCATAATAGTTAAATAATATTAGTAATTATTAGTTCTTCGTATTTACCTCTATTTGCATTTAATCCACCAATTAAACTCGCTCTCTTGAGTTTTGTTTGCTTATCGCCCTTTCCAAATATTTCTTCAATTTTGCTGTGGGCTGCATTTGTCAAAATATAATATGCTTCCTTATTCTTTATTATATCTATTAATGCGCTTAGCCGATATTGATCGTCGAGAGAAAACAGCTTCTGATTATATTTTATAAACCCATTGTTGTTGTGTGAAACAGTATAAGGTGGATCCAAAAAAACCAAATCATTTTTTTTTATCCTTGAGGTTACTATACTAAAGTCCGACGAATCTATAACAGCTTTTTCGAGAATTTTACTAACTGCTCGCAAATTTTGAGGTTCAAAAAAATCTTTATTTCTAAAACCAAAGGGTACATTATATTCTCCTTTTAAATTAACCCTATAAATTCCGTTAAAAGAAGTTTGATTTAAGTAAATAAACTTTGCAGCTCTTTTATAATCCGACTTAAATTTACTCTCTCTTATTTTGTAATAATCTTCTTCAGTATTCTTAAATTTTCTCAGTTCACAAATGATATTTTCTACTTCATCTCTAACAGCGATATAAGTTTCAATCAATTCTTTATTTAAGTCTGATAAATATGCTTTTTTAGAAAACTTGCTTTCTAAAAAAACTGCGCCGCTTCCCAAAAATGGTTCGTGGAAATTATTAAATTTTGTAGTTCCTGTAAATTGGTCAAGATATTTTAAAAACCATCTTTTACCGCCAGCCCATCTCAAAAAAGGTTGTGGTTTGATAAATGTTGAATCGTTAAAAACTTTATTCACCAAGTCTAAATGTTTTTTGTTCAAATATAGATTAAATACTTTCATTTCTTCACCTCAAAACAACTCAATAAAATGTTTTTTTATCACACCGTAATGCAACAGAGGTAACACAACATCTAAATCGGCCCGCTTTATCTATAATTAGTTATTGTATTTTATCAGCTAAATTTAAATAATTGACTCCTGCAGTATCTATAGCAATATCGTTCCCCACATTCGCAAGTCTTGTCATTCTTATCGTGGTCATTCTTAACACACAGGCTAGCCGTGCTCCTAAATTACATATGCCATTTACCATCATCAACTCCCCTTCAAATTCCCACTAATCCCGCTCTGCGTATCTCTCGCTGTCCTCATCGCATTGCTGATCATCTGTTCCAGTTGTTTCTCTTTCCTGACACAAAAAATAATTAATACTCAAACCTACTTTTCAAGTACAATCTCCTTCTCCCTACAAAACTTCTCCAAATTATCCTCAAACTCAGTTATCCTCCTCTTCTCACTTCCAAACAAGGCGCCTGTTGCCATGCTGCTACTTCCGCCACCGGATATCATTTCAATTTTTATGATGCCTTCTTCACTTGCAGAACTGTCTACGCGTAAGCAGATCATGATATCATTGCCGTTTAAAAAACTATAATCTTCATACACCATTAAAAAGCCGCCGAGGTATTCGCTTAAAAAAACTTCCTGGTAATAGAGGCGCACAAACTGGCCAACGGGCTCTGCAATATTCTTTCCTTTAAGTATAAATGTTTTGTGTTCCATAAAATGTTCATTGGACGACTGACCACGGACGACAGACCACATACGACAAGCTGCATGGTATTCCCGTCGTCCATCGTCTGTGGTCTGTCGTCTATTTATTTCACTCTTTCTTTGATATCCAAATTATATTTTCTTGCGTAATCCTTCGCTACATCGTACCCAGCGTCAGCATGTCTTATCACTCCCATGCCCGGGTCATTGCGTAACACACGTGCTAATCTTGCGGCTGCATCATCCGTACCATCCGCAACGATCACCATGCCTGCATGTATGCTATAGCCCATACCTACACCACCGCCGTGATGTAAAGAAACCCATGAGGCGCCGCCTGCAGTATTTACCAATGCATTCAATACCGGCCAGTCGGCAACGGCATCGCTGCCATCCATCATGGCTTCGGTCTCACGGTTAGGGCTGGCCACAGAACCGGTATCGAGATGGTCGCGGCCAATAACAATGGGCGCTTTTACTTTACCTGTTCTTACCAGTTCATTAAATGCCAATCCTGCTTTTTCCCTTTCGCCCTGTCCTAACCAGCAGATGCGGGCGGGCAAACCCTGGAACGCAATTTTTTCTTTAGCAAGATCGAGCCAGCGCATGAGTGATGTGTTGTGAGGAAATAAATTCCGGATCACGTCATCTGTAACTGCAATATCGTTCGGATCACCACTCAATGCTGCCCAGCGGAAAGGGCCCTTGCCTTCGCAGAAGAGCGGCCTAATATAAGCCGGTACAAATCCTGGAAAATCGAAGCAGTGTCCCGGGGGATTATTTTGAATTTTAAATTTTGAATTTTGAATTTTGGGTTCATTTAAAATCTTGTCTTCGTATTCTTGCGCTCTTGCGCGGATGTTATTGCCATAGTCAAACGTGATCGCTCCTTTATTCATTAATTGTAACATCAACTGTACATGGAGATACATACTTTCATAGCTTAGCCGGAGATATTCTTCTTTGTTTTCGGTTCTTAATACATTGGCCTGTTCGTTGGTCAATGTGTGTGGTACATAACCGATCAATGGGTCGTGGGCGCTGGTTTGGTCGGTTAAAGTATCGGGAATGATATCGCGTTGCAATAAACGATCGAGTAAATGAACGGCATTGCATAATACACCAATGCTTTTGGCAATGCCCTCTTTACGGTAATGCATGGCCGCATTGATGGCTTCGTCGATATTGGTATATTTTTCGTCGAGGTATTTTGTTTCAAGTCTTTTATCAATGCGCCATTCTTCTACTTCAGCAACTAATGCAACACCTTCGTTCATTGTTATTGCCAGGGGCTGAGCGCCGCCCATGCCGCCGAGGCCTGCGGTGACGTTGAGTGTGCCTTTTAGAGAGCCGTGAGTCGTCAGTCGTGAGTTGTGAGTTGTGAGTCGTGAGTTGTGAGTGGAAGCAGCAGGCTGCCCGTTGTGGTCTGTCGTCTGTGGTCCGTTGTCAATGGCGAAGTGTTTGTTGGCCAAAGCCGCATACGTTTCATAAGTTCCCTGCACAATGCCCTGCGAACCGATGTATATCCAACTGCCCGCGGTCATTTGCCCGTACATCATCAACCCTTTTTTTTCCAGCTCATCAAAATGTTTCCAGTTGGCCCAGTTGGGTACGAGCTGCGAATTGCTGATCAACACACGCGGTGCATCTTTATGTGTCTTTAACATAGCAACAGGTTTGCCGCTTTGTACGAGCAATGTTTCGTCTTCTTCCAATTGCTTCAGTGCTTTTATAATTAAGTCGAGGCTTTCGAAATTTCTTGCAGCTTTGCCACGGCCGCCATAAACGATAAGGTCTTCGGGGCGCTCGGCTACATCGGGGTTTAAATTATTCAATAGCATGCGCAATGCAGCTTCCTGTACCCAGCCTTTGCAGGTAAGTTTATTTCCTGTTGGGGTTTTGTATTTTACGGGGTCATAATTCTTAACCATGATTAGAAAGATTTAAGGATTATCCTGATAATTTTGTTTGTGATTAATAATATCGTAGTGAAAGATTAAAAGAGCAATAATCATGTAAATCTTTTAATCCTTTCCATCACGGTTTGTGAGTTGCCATATTCAAACTATTTTGAAATATCGTTAATATTTTATTTTCCGAATGATGAGCGTATATTTTTTACCCGCAGCAGTTTCACTCAAATGATCCTCTTCTACCCTGCTTATCCAATTGTTTTTATTATCGTAAAGATACCTGTAGCTTTTGTTTATGGCAGTGTCCCCTTTATCAATTGAAATTTCAGTAACGGGATCGCCCTGCCCGTTCTTCGTAAAGAGCCAGCGGTTCCTGTATGGATCCCTTGTAGTAATGATACTGTCCACGGTATTGTCCTTACCGTAAAAATAGATCTCATCGGCAGTGGTATTTCTATATTCGCCTTTCACTTCAATGACCCGTCTTAATAATCTTTGGCCATCATAAAAAAGCCTGGTAACCCTGGAGTTCTTAATGCCATTTATACTGACCGTTTGTGATTTAATGATTTCATCACCATTGTTGTTATACCGGTAAAGGGTCGTATCATTAATGCCATTTTCTGCAAAGACCACTTCCCGGTACATTTCAGTTGAAGTGGGTTCCAGTTTCATAAATAACGTTTTAGTGGTAGCGCCCTTTATTTTATTTTGACATACTACGTTTATATCCGTTGACGTGTACTTAAAATTGTACACATTCCATAAGTTGTCGCTGACGAAAAGTTTACGTGTGCTGATGTTTCCTGCTGTATCATATAAGAACTCATCATAGGAATTGAATTTGTCCTTACCCGGTTTAAAACCGTCAACACCACTGTAAAAATATTCTGTCACCTGTTTAGGCTTGCCCTTCACAGGAAAAAGGGGACTGGAAGAAGTATACCATTGGAGCTTTGGATAATAGGTTATTTTATCAATTATACTAAAAGATAGTAAACCACATGCTATTAAAAATAAGATATACTTCATTAATCAGTTATTTTTTACCACCAAGAACACAAGGCTTTACACAGGAAACACAATTATTAGTGCACTTTGTGTAGTATTTACTTTGTGCCCTTAGTGGTTAGATTTTTTATTAATTCAGTTTCCTTCACATCATACGGCGTTCCGTCTTTTCTAAACACATCATGAAACCAGGGGTTGGGTTCGGGGTTGCCTTCTTTACTTCCCCATGGGAAAATGGTATTGCTTTTTCCGCTCACCAAACCCCAGTTGATCGCAGCAACATGATAGCGTTTTAAAATTGGCAGGTGCGTTTCAAATTTACTGTTATTTCTCCTGGCCATATATTCAGTACAGATGACAGGCCTTCCAATTTTTTGTAAGCTATCGATCGCTTTCTTCATCGATACCGTATCATCATAATTATGGAACGTGATCACATCCGAATGTTCCAGCTGGTATTTATTCACTGTTGGAAAATCCATGAACCACACACCGGCAGTCAATGGCTGCGAAGGCCGCACGGCCCATGCCCATGAAAATATTTTTTTTAATAAAGGCAATGAACTTAAACCATAACCGCTGTTGGCAGGTTCATTGTACAGGTCCCACATCAAAATCCTTTTATCATCTTTGAATGTAGTTAAGATATCAGTAACATACTGCTGCAAATAATTCCATTGCGTGCTGTCATTATGCACGGCCATCGAAGGGCTCCTCACCCATCCTGAATTGTGTACACCGGGTTTAGGTTCGGGTTGTTTGCCAATCTTTGGATCGGGGTTCCAGCAATCATCAAAAATGCAGAATAGGATTTTTATTTTATGTTTGGATGCGATGGATAAGAATTGATCCATTCTTTTTTTAAACCCTGCAGCATCGGCCTTCCATGCAAGGTCGTGGAGATACACACGCATTACATTCATCCCAATATTTTGCGCCCAGCCTAATTCTTTATCGATGGTTGCTGGATCGAATGTTTCGGCCTGCCACATTTCGAGTTGGTTGATGGCTGTGCTGGGTAAAAAATCGGCGCCGACTAACCACCCCTGCTGTTTGTACCAATCATTTGCTTTTGCAGCAGTCCATATTTTAGGTTGTGAAAAGCAATTGGTAAATAGTAGTTGGAGTAAACCTATCAGGTAATATCTTTTCATTTTGTTACAGTTTAATTTCACGCAAAGACGCTAAGAGGCAAAGCCGCAAAGGATATTAGCGTCTTGTGTATTTAGCTTTGCGTCTTTGCGTGAAAATCTCGCTTTATAAAATTGATGGCTTTCACCATATCATCATGCAATATCCTGTCTGCAGCATTAAAAGAAATTTCTTTCCTGAATGCAGTTACAATGTCTTCAATAAAAGGAGAACTCTTCAATGGCCTCCTGAATTCCAATGCCTGCACAGCTGTTAGCAATTCAATCGCCAATACTTTTTCTACATTTTCTATAATGCGTTTGCACTTGGTAGCTGCATTGGCGCCCATGCTCACATGGTCTTCCTGGTTATTGGAAGAAGAGATGCTGTCTACAGAAGCAGGTGTACACAATTGTTTGTTCTCACTCACGATACCGGCGGCAGTGTATTGCGGAATCATGAAGCCGCTGTTGAGGCCTGCATCTTTTACTAAGAATAAAGGCAGGTTCCTTTGCCCGCTGATCAATTGGTAGGTCCTTCTTTCGCTGATGTTAGCGATCTCGCTCATCGCAATCGATAAAAAGTCTAAACATAACGCCAATGGCTGGCCGTGGAAATTACCACCGCTAACTATTAAGTCGTCGTCCGGGAAAATATTGGGGTTATCCGTTACAGAATTAATTTCTTTGATGAATACGCTTAACACATGATCGAAACTATCTCTTGTTGCACCATGCACCTGCGGTATGCAGCGGAAAGAGTAAGGGTCCTGCACCTGTTGTTTTTGCTGCGCAGCAATAGCGCTGCCTTTTAAGATATTGCTGATGCTGGCAGCAGTATCCACCTGTCCTTTATGCGAACGTATGGAATGGATCTTTGGATGCAATGGTTCCATCGTGCAATCAAATGCATCGAATGAAATAGCAGCGATGATATCTGCCCATTGCAATAAACGGTCGGCAGCAATTAAATTATGCATGCCATAAGCGCTCATGAATTGCGTGCCGTTGATCAATGCCAGGCCTTCCTTGCTTTGCAATTGTATTGGTTCCCATCCAAACTTTTTTAATATCTCTGCAGAACGATATTTTTTTCCTTCATGCCATACCTCACCCAAACCAATTAATGGTAAACTTAAATGTGATAATGGAGCAAGGTCGCCCGATGCGCCCAATGAACCTTGTGTATAGATCACGGGGAACACATCGGCGTTGTACATCTCCATCAATCTTTTCACCGTATCAATCTGCACACCACTATGTCCATAGCTCAACGATTTTATTTTCAGCATCACCATCAGCTTGATGATATCTTTCGGTACTTCTTCTCCTAATCCGCAGGCATGCGATTGAATGAGATTACTTTGTAGTTGCTGCAGCTGGCCGTTATCGATCTTTACATTTTGTAAATATCCAAAGCCGGTATTGATGCCATAAAAAAGGCTGCCGGTATCATTTAATTTTTTGTCTAAATAATCACGGCATTCGGTAATGCGGTGATGGGCATCAAAGGTGATAGACACCAGCTGATCAAAAGCTAAAAGGTTCTTTACCTGTTGAAAATTCAAAGGGCTTTTATCTAACGGGAGATAATTATAACTCATGTAATGGCAATTTCGTTGGCTAATCGTAATTTTAATATAACTTGGTCAAAAGTAACTAAAAAACCTTTCCGATATATGGGCTTATTGGCTCTTGCTATAGCACCCGGACTTGCCATCTGTATTTTTATCTACTTAAAAGATAAATACAATAAAGAACCGTTCGGCCTGATGCTCATGAGTTTTATTTTTGGTATGCTCAGCATCATCCCGCCACTGATCATCCAGCTTTCTTATGGCAATTTACCCACCGAAGCAGGCGCTGCAGCCAACACATTGAGCGTTGCCTTTTTTGCTTACCTGGTAGTGGCATTAAGTGAAGAAGGCAGCAAGTATGCCGTGGTACGGTTATATTGTTACCCGAGAAAAGCTTTTGATGATCCCTTTGATGGCATTGTGTATTCGGTAATAGTAAGTATGGGCTTTGCCACCCTCGAAAATGTTGGATATGTATTGCAGCATGGCGTCGGCACAGGTATTACCAGGATGTTCTTATCCGTACCTGCACATGCCACTTTCGCGGTATTGATGGGTTATCATTTTGCACTGGCAAAATTCAACCCGAAAAACAAAGGCCTCAATTTTTTATTGGCATTGGTATGGCCCGTGGTTTTTCACGGCACTTTCGATTTCTTTTTATTCCTTGGTAATTCCTTATTGCATTTTGCAGGCGCCCTCGCCTCGTTTGTTATCGCCATATATTTATCTCGCCGTGCGATACGGAAAAAACAGGCGCTTTCAAAAGCTTTTATCATTGGTGTTGAAGCGCCTCCTGTTAAATGATGTTTATTAAAAAATTTGTTATGAAAAAGATCGGGATGGTTTTATTGCTTAATTGTTTAATTGTTGCTGCGATGGCACAGACGGTACAGGTGATTGTATCGGATAAAAAAACTTCGATGCGTGGATTGAGTGTAGTAAGTGATAAAGTGGTTTGGGTAAGCGGCAGCAATGGCACTGTTGGTAAGAGTATTGATGGCGGCGATAACTGGACATGGATGACAGTGAAGGGTTATGAGAAAACAGATTTCAGGGATATAGAAGCATTCAATGATAAGACAGCCATCATCATGGGCATTGATGAACCGGCTTATATTTTAAAAACAACAGATGGCGGCACTACATGGAATGTTGTTTATGAAAACAAGACCAAGGGCATGTTCCTTGATGCGATGGCATTCTGGAACGAGATGAGCGGTATCGCCATTGGTGACCCCATCGACAATAAAATTTTTATTGCAAGAACTTTTGATGGTGGCAAGACATGGCGCAGCATTCCTGATCAATATTTTCCTGTTGCAGAAAAAGGCGAAGCATGCTTTGCTTCCAGCGGCAGCAATATTGCGCCATTGAATTTAAAAGAAGCGGTATTCATCACCGGCGGCACACATTCCCGCATGTTCATTCGTGATAACAAATTTGAAATGCCCATCATACAAGGAAAAGAAACTACCGGGGCGAATTCTGTTGCAGTAAAAAATAAAAAGAAAAAAAGAACGATCATTGTTGTGGGCGGTGATTTCACCACTAAAGATTCTACCACTAAGAATTGCTGCATCACTACCGATGGCGGCAATAGTTTCAGCGTGCCTGTAATTGCACCACATGGTTATAGAAGTTGTGTTGAATACTTGAATAAAGATAACTGGATCAGCTGCGGCCTGAATGGTGTTGATTACAGTAAAGATGATGGCAGAACATGGGCGCTGATCAGCAAGGACGGCTTTCATGTTTGCCGCAAAGCAAAAAAAGGGAAGGCGGTGTTCTTTGCGGGCAATGGGAGGATTGGAAAGCTGGTGGAATAATTAAGAATTAATAATTTTTTTGATTGTCAGTCTGAGCTTGTCGAAGATGCTGTTTAAATATTTCATCTGCCTTCGACAAGCTCAGACTGACAACTGTTTTTTAGCCGTGGTCGGTGTCCTCACCGAACACGACTCGTTTAAAATATTATCCACTATCAATTAAAAAATTATCCATTAAAATGAAGTTTGCGATTGCCATCTGCTGTTTGTTGGTATGCAATTGTTGCTATGCACAAAACGATCTCATCAATACTATAATCGCTCATCACACTGTTAAACAACCTGCATATAAAACCACTCCCACCCTCAATGAACATTCATTGACCATTCCTTCTGCATTTGGAAAACCCGGCTTGAATATGCAGGGCATTGCGATCAATTTCGATACGGTACAGGTTACTGCTGTCGACCTGGTGTTTACAGATTATCCTTCACGTGATGCATTGATCAAACTGAATACCGAACGTTTCAACAATCTTTTTGTACAATATCCTGCGCTAGCAAAAAACAATACCATCACCTGGCAATTGGTAAGGCAAACCGATGGCGCTGAAAAGACCAGGGCCATAGATCTTTTTCATGGCTTTGTGATTTATTACCGTCCATTACAAAGTAAGGCAACGGTCGATGCCGATCTTATTAAATTAAAAGAACTGCTTACACCCGAAGGCCCGGTTGCAAAAAGAAATGGTTTTGCTGCTGCCGATACCATGGAATTAAGAAAGCGGTACGAAATTGATGAATACACTACCGTTTTAAAATTACCTGTTGTTGAAGCATTGCGCTTACTGGATATTGAAAAAGAAAAAACTTTTTATAAAGGTTATGACTCTTTGTTCGTGTATTTAAAACCGCAGGGAGATACCGCTGTAAAAACAACATTAAAGCCCCCTGCAGATTCCACTGTATTAAAAGTAATGGACCGCATGCGATGGAACAATATGCTCGTGGTAGCTGATGTCACTGCAAGCATGTACCCTTACCTCGGGCAATTGTTATACTGGTTAAAGCAGCACGAAGATGAACGGCGCATCAAGCAATTTGTTTTCTTTAATGATGGTGATGATAAAGATGATGAACAAAAAATAGTTGGCAGCACCGGTGGTATTTATAACACTTCATCATCAGTATATGAGGTAGTGGAGCAATTGGTATTTAAAGCCATGACCAATGGTAATGGCGGCAATATACCGGAAAATAATATGGAAGCATTGCTGAAAGGATCATCAGCATGTGCCAATTGCAGCGATATTATAATGATCGCTGATAACAGTTCGCCTGTAAGTGATATGGCTTTACTAAAACAATTGCATCGTCCGGTGCATATTATTTTATGTGGCGTGCATGAAACCGTAAATGCTGATTATTTAAATATTGCAAGAAGTACGGATGGCACTGTTCATATTGCTGGTGAAGATGTGGAGTTAAACAATGTGAAAGAAGGAGAAGCAATATTGATAAATGGGAGAACGTATAAGTTTAGTAATGGTAAATTTTAAATCTCCGATCACGCTGTGGTTGGTGAGGACACCAGACCACGGCT
>JADMIO011475732.1_pt1 | contig 92022 bp, 87 predicted proteins | sample 8958161 | NCBI WGS metagenome assembly JADMIO01 (sample SAMN16585339, study PRJNA669376) | soil metagenome | isolation source: Crop rotation soil | place: USA: Cullars Rotation, Alabama | collected 2011
GCCGCGACTTCAAGTCACGTGAATTCCAAGCTTCGGATCCCACTGTGCTGGAAAGGGGATGACCTGTATATCCTGTTCGGGTTGTGTTTCACCCGCCATTTGTAGGATATGGGCAAAATGCTGATCAGCGCTGTTGTCACCGAGGTAGTCCTGATCGGAACGATGATTCCAGTAAGTGAGTAGAATTTCTGAAAAATATTGATCTCCGGGGTTGGATTGCAGTAAGTTATAAAGCTCCTGCAGCTCAGCGGCAGTAGCTTCCCCGGACAATTTGCGGGACATTAATTCAGCTAGTCTTTGATTCTTCATGCAGGCAATCCTATCTTATTAGACACAGAGTCAGAGACTTGACCCTAAACAATTTTGAAAAAATCTTTCTTTTTTCTGATTCTGACGAGTTAGTTCTTCTTGGTAGCCATGTTGGGAAAGAAATCGAAATGAACTTTTACTTTCTCGCTTATTTTTTTAACAGCGATCACCATTTGGGCGTCGACTGTATTAACAGACACATTTAAAATTTCCGCCACTTGTTTGTAACGGAGTCCATCTTCACGCACCAGTTTAAAAATCATTTTGCAGCGCGGTGGGAGTTCATCAATTGCTGCGCGAATATTTCGGAAGATTTCATCTGTCACCATTTGCTGATCAGGACAGCTTTCATCCTGAAGCTGGATATTGATAAAATCAAACGGTTCATTAATCTGATCGTTTGCTTTTCGAGAGAGGTAATTGAGAGCCGTATTCTTGGTGGCAGTATATAAATAAGTTGTAAGATGTGAGATATCTGTAATTGTTTCCTTGTGTTTCCAGACCCGCACAAATACTTCATCGATGATCTCGGTAGCAGCGTCCTTATTTTTTACTATGGAAAATGCGAAACGATTAAGTTTAGGAGCGTAGTGGTCAAACAATTGCCTGAAGGCCCGCTGGTCACCCAACGCGACTTGTTGCTGCAATTGAGGCAACATGTCTTCAGTCAAATCATTCAGTTTGTTCATCGCAGGCAATCGTAATCAGCAATAAATGTAGAATAACTTTAACAAATTGAAGACAAATTTTGTTTCAAGATCGCTGCAATGGGGACGTAATAGGCAATTGGCAATAGTGAATAGTGAATGGTGAATAGGAAATCCTGATCAGCCTATTCACCATTCACTATTCACTATTGCCCATTGCCCATTGCCTATTGCCTATTGCTCAGTTGAGATATTTCTTTAATTGCGTATACGGTTTGAGGAATTCACGGCTTCCATGATTAGCATATCCTTCTACCAGTTTTCGTGCACCTGGTGAAAGATACCAGCCAAGTGGAATGCGATCACCGCGATAGTTGATGAGTTTAAAATTAATGCTCGCCATATCTGCGTCCAGTTTTACGGACATGGCATTTGCACCATTAATCCATCTGAAAAGAGTATTGATTCCTCCAATAACGGGTGCGGCTTCATAACCTGCACCCAGTGGCGATTTATGAATGCTCGTGTCAGAGCCATATTTCAAGGCTATAATAACCGGGACAAATTTTTTACCAGGCAAATTCATTTGTTTAATAACTGATTTCATCATCATGACAGTTTGCTGAGCTGTTTGAACTGCTGTATTTTCAAAATATCCTCCGTCTACCAGGTGGCCATATTTTTCAAATCCTTTATCTGTATGTTCCATCATCAGCCCTGGTGGAGTTATCGCGGGAAAGCGCGCGGATGAAAGCATGGCTTCTTTCATTGGAACCAGGGTCTGCGTTGCTCCGAGGATATCCAATGCATCTTCATAATATCTCTTCGTGAGTTTATAAGGCGAGAAAACAGCTTTCTGTCCTTCTTCCACATACAAACTATTAAACAGGATTACAGGTCGTTCATAAGGATTTATTTCAGGTTGCCATGGCGCCAGCATGGATCTGTCCAATAAAGTAGATGCTCCTGCATCTGAGACAGTATGTTTCGCAAAGGATTTAGAAAATCCATTGCTCAAAAATTTCGCCCTGTCAAAAGAAGCAACAGGCCAAGGCAGCACTCGCTGAGCCAGATCCGGAAATAAAAAACCATAAGTAACACCGGAAAGGTAATCGGACCCGGTAATTGTATCGAGAGAAGCATAGAATGAAGGAGATGATAAAGTCCGATAATCGCCTCCTGATTTTTCAAAAATGTAATTGTAAAAAAAACTGAGTCCTACCGTACCACCGGACGCACCGGTTACCGCAAAGGTGTTTCGATAAATCTCCGGATGTTTCAAGTGAAGGCTTTTCAAAACCTGGCTGGTCCAGTAACAAGCTCTGATGCCACCACCTTCTGCGGCTACAAGAAAAATTGGAGTGATAGAATCTTTATTAAACAGTTGATCCTTGGCCAATTTATAACTGAGCCATTCTTTAAAATATACACTATCGGTAAGTCTTTTATTAATCTGCGCATACTGACCCATATCGCTGATTTTTTCCAGCGCATGGTTATTGTTTCGCGGTAATGAGATGAGCAATACAATTATTAATAGAAATGTGAAGAAAGGAAACTTCAGTCTGTTTGAAATATAGATGATAAACATCCCCAATATTGAATAAAATATCATTCCGCAAAGAATGATCAGGCCAGGCCTGCCATTTAAAGAAGGAGTAGATTTTGCTATGTATAATGCGTAGACAAAACTTAATACAAATACAATCAGTATAACTATTGTAGTCTTTACAAGGTTCTGGCTTCTGATTATTGATTTAGGATTTTTTACTTCATCGAGAAAAAAACGCTGATCATATTCTGCTTTTGGATCCTGTTTAAATTCTCGTCTTTTACTTCTATTAAAAATGTCATTTCGGTAGCTGAGGTAAATGATATGTATCACAGCAATGAGAGCGATCACCAAAATTTTAATCATACCATTATTATTCCATCCATTAGCCCGGATATATCCCCAGATGAATATGAGATACGGAAATAAAGCCAGGATTCGTGGTACCCACTTTGCCAGAATCTGTATGGTTCTTTTGTACCGGACATCTAACAGAACTACACGATGGTCTTTTTTAAGTTCACAATCTTTAGCGCAGTTGGGGTTTTCTAAAGCATTGGCGAGAGAGGTCGGGTGCCTGATGATCCTGCTGAGATTTGCAGAGGTCAGTGTTGTTCTTCCCACATACCACAAAACACCGCTCCAAACAATTAATAAAGCAAAAAATGCCAACACATAAGTACTAAAGAGATCCATGGAGCCGAATGCAATCATGAGATCCGTACCCTGATCATTCAATACAAAGGCAAATGCCCCCATCACAATCAATGCGAGCAGGTAAGGGATCTTGGTTGTGATAAAAAAGACGCCCCGTACCCAAAGAAGGACGGAAGAAAGGAATTTTCTCATAGTAATAAAGAATAGGTTTTATAAAGTAAAGAAATAGAGGGGAATCTGCAATTAAGATTTGGAACTGATGGCAGTTGGGGATTATTAAATCACTAGGGTCAGGCTGCTACGACGCAGCACGACAGAAGACCGAACGTAAGATAAACGTAGGATTAACGCAGGATTATTTCGCTCCTGGTTTAAAAATCGGTGATTTTTGGTCCAGAAAATGGACCTGAGTATGAAGCATTTAAGAAAATCGAAACTGGTACATTATAGACATATTTTCCGTTAAAATCGTTGCTGAAAGTCCATAAATTTTATCAAGGACACTAACGTTCAGTTGTTTCAGACAGCCTGCCCCGATTTCACTAAATTTGTAGATACTTTTAAAGAACAGCTTGCTATGTCAATACTTGAATTAGAAAAACTTTTCCAGGATAAGGTAGACCAGGAGATAAAAGTGGAGCCGCGCGACTGGATGCCAGATGCTTACCGAAAAACATTGATCCGTCAGATCAGTCAACATGCTCACAGTGAAATAGTAGGGATGTTGCCTGAAGGGAATTGGATTTCCAGGGCGCCCTCATTAAAGCGTAAAGCAATTTTACTGGCCAAAGTACAGGACGAAGCAGGTCATGGACTTTATCTCTATTCCGCTGCTGAAACCCTTGGCAGTTCCCGGGAAGAAATGATCAATGACCTTCATAGCGGAAAAGCTAAATACAGTTCGATTTTTAATTACCCTACTCTCACATGGGCTGATATAGGTGCAATTGGATGGTTGGTGGATGGTGCTGCCATTCTAAACCAGGTAATGCTTTGCCGAACTTCTTATGGTCCATATGCTCGTGCTATGGTAAGAATTTGTAAAGAAGAAAGTTTTCATCAGCGTCAGGGTTTCGAAATACTGCTTACTTTATCTAAAGGCAACCAAACACAAAAAGATATGTGCCAGGATGCCATTAATCGCTGGTGGTGGCCAAGTCTGATGATGTTTGGTCCTAAAGACAGTGAAAGTACCAATAGCGATCAAAGCATTAAATGGAAAGTAAAGAGAAAAACCAATGATGAACTGCGGCAGAATTTTGTTGATATGGCAGCAGAACAGGTAAAAGTTTTGGGCATGACACTACCCGATCCTGAACTGAAATGGAATGAAGAGAAGAAACAATATGATTTTGGTGAGATAAACTGGGATGAGTTTTGGAATGTGGTAAAAGGAAATGGTCCCTGCAATAAACAAAGACTTGATGCACGTAGAAAGGCATGGGAAGAAGGTGAATGGGTACGTGAAGCTGCTTCCGCTTTTGCAGAAAAGAGAAAGGAAAAATTGAAAGTGGCATAGTGACTGCAAAGAGATTCATGCGTTTTAGAGTTCTTCGCTATTTATTAATAACAATCCATCTTAAATGTTTCAGCTTAGAAAATTTTATTACGGCGATATTCCTGAAGACAAAGCAGGAGCTGGTGGCACACCCATCGCAAACAACTCAGGTGCGGACTGGCCTTTATGGGAAGTGTTCATTCGCAGCAAACAGGGTCTCGATCATAAACATGTCGGCAGTCTTCATGCAGCCGATGCTGCAATGGCGATTGAAAATGCACGCGACGTTTATACCCGTCGTATGGAAGGAGTGAGTATTTGGGTGGTGGAATCGAAAAATATTCATGCCAGTAATCCTGGCGAGGCTGCGAGTCTTTATGAGCCCGCCAATGATAAGATATATCGTCATCCTACTTTTTATGATTTACCTGATGAGGTAGGGCACATGTAGGAGAGACAATTTGAAAATTTGAAAATTTGGTAATTTGATAATGAAAAATCTAACGTTTAGATTTCTGAGTTCAAAGGTCGCTTCATCTTCAAATCTTCTTTTCTCGTTCTGACTTTTGACTTTTAAATTTTGACTTTAATTAGAAATGGAAAGTTTGTTTAAATATTGCCTTCACCTCGCGGACAATGCTTTGATATTGGGTCACCGGAATAGTGAATGGTGTGGACATGGTCCGGTGCTGGAACAGGATATTGCTATCACTAATATTTCCCTTGATTTGATAGGTCAGGCACGTAACTTCTACCAATACGCAGCATCGCTTAGGAATGATAATACTACTGAGGATAGTCTGGCGTATACACGTGATATAAGAGAATTCAAAAATTGTTTGCTTAGTGAACAAACAAATGGTGACTGGGCAAAAACAATATTGAGACAGTTCTTATTTAGCAATTATCAGTTTTATCTCTATCAGGAGTTAGCGAATAGCAGCGATACTCAATTAGCGGCAATTGCCAGCAAGGCAATTAAAGAAGTGACTTATCACCTTCGCTGGAGTAGTGAATGGGTGATCAGACTGGGTGACGGAACAGAAGAAAGCAATCAGCGTATTAAGAATGCTCTTTCAGAATTATGGTCTTATACGGGCGAGTTATTTACTCCAGCCAGCTATGAGAAAGAATTAGTAAAAAATGGAACAGCAGTAAATCTGGAAAATATTAAAGTACAATGGGAAAATAATCTCCGGTCAGTATTTGATGAAGCCACACTTACCACACCTGATAAAACATATATGCATACCGGTGGAAAAGAGGGTATTCATTCAGAACAAATGGGATTTATTCTGGCAGAGCTGCAATTCATGCAACGCGCGTATCCCAACCTCACCTGGTAATAAAACCAGTACATAAATGACCCGTTGGCCTATCTCTAATTATCTATGCTCAAGGAAAAAGATATATGGAATCTATTGTCGAATGTTAAGGACCCCGAAGTACCGGTACTTTCGGTATTGGATCTTGGAATTGTGAGAGAGGTGAAGCTGGATGATAAAAAAGCTACTATCACTATCACTCCGACTTATACAGGATGTCCTGCAATGGATGTGATCAGTATGCAGATTAGGATGGAGCTTTTATCAAACGGAATTCAGGAAGTGGAAGTGAAACAGGTTTTATCTCCCGCCTGGACAACTGACTGGATGACGGAGGAAGGAAAAATCAAACTCAAAGAATATGGTATTGCGCCACCAAATGTGAAGCAACAGGTTTGTCACCAGGAACTTTTTGTACAGGATGAAGCAGTACAATGTCCTCACTGTCATTCATGGCATACCAGAAAGATCAGTGAATTTGGTTCGACAGCTTGTAAAGCACTTTATCAATGCGGTGATTGCCAGGAACCGTTTGATTACTTCAAATGCCATTAACCCATTTCAGAGGTTTCAGGGAGCCTGCCCCCGGCTTGTCCGGGGGGTTCAGGAGTTTCAGGGAAGAGAGATAACCATACAACCTTATTAAACCTGGGGTGTCTGGTATTGGCAAAACGGATTGATTATTTTCGTAAAAACATTGCATGTCATCGATATTATTTGAAATAAAAGATCAGATTGGATATATCACTCTTAACCGACCTGATAAACTCAATTCATTCAATCGTGAAATGGCTTTGCTGATGCAGGATAGACTCGATGCCTGTAAAGACAAAGAGGTACGATGTGTTTTTATAACTGGAGCAGGTAAAGCTTTCTCTGCAGGTCAGGATCTTTCAGAAGTGACGGATCCGAATGGACCTGGAATGCAAAGGATTTTAAGCGAACATTATAATCCAATTGTTACCCGTATTCGCAAATTGGAGAAGCCAGTAGTTGCAGCAGTAAATGGCGTAGCCGCTGGTGCGGGAGCCAATATCGCTTTGTGTTGTGATATAGTGGTGGCAACGCAATCGACGAATTTTATCCAGGCATTTTCACGCATTGGTTTAATTCCAGACAGCGGCGGCACCCATACTTTGCCACGATTAATAGGCTGGCAAAAAGCTTCAGCAATTATGATGCTTGGAGACAAGATTTCTGCACAGGAAGCAGAACGAATCGGAATGATTTATCAGTATTTCCCAGATGATACTTTTATGAATAGTGCCCAGCAAATTGCCAGGACTCTGGCGAATATGCCCACCCGGGGACTTGCCTATACAAAGCAAATGCTGTCGCAATCATTTACAAATAATTTTGAGCAGCAACTGCTTGACGAGGATATATTTCAGCAAAAATCAGCTCAGACCTACGACTTTAAAGAAGGCGTAAATGCTTTCCTGGAAAAAAGAAAACCAAATTTCAAAGGAGAATAAATATTTCCCATGAACAATGAAAATGACAAACTAGCGCGGCAGGTTGTTGGTCAAATGATGAAAGATGATCTTTTCAGTCAGTGGCTGGGAATTGAAGTACTGGAAATAACGGAAGGATACAGCAGGATACAGATGACTGTTAGAAATGAAATGATAAACGGGTTTGGTATTGCACACGGCGGTATCGCGTTTTCACTTGCAGATAGCGCATTTGCATTTGCCTGCAACAATCGAAATATTCTTTCAGTTGCACTAGATACGTCTATCAATTTCACAAAACAGGTAAAGGCCGGTGATATTCTAATAGCTGAAGCGAAAGAACTTCATAATGGCCGATCTACTGGTCTTTATCATATACTTGTCACCAACGCTCAAAACGAAACCGTTGCTATATTTAAAGGAACATGTTTCCGAACGGGAAAATCTTTACTACGAGACTAAAGAAGTCAGAAAAGTCCAGAAGTCTGGGAGTCCGAAAGAAGTGATAGTCACTCTTAATGAATCATTCTTTCGGACTCCCGGACTTTCGGACTCCCGGACTTTCTCTCCTCACATCTTCCCCCGAAACAATTCTTTCGCCCTTTCCTGTACAAGTACATAGGCATTTTTTATTTTCTCTTCCAGAGAAAGACTTTTATCGCCAATTTCAAATGCTTTTGTGATACCGGGAGGATATAATTCATCTGTGATAAAGTCAATAGTTCCACAGATGGCATAACATGGCTTACTGTAATGCTGAGAAATTTGTGCGATACTTCCCACTACTTTTCCTTCCGTAGATTGAGCATCCATTTTTCCTTCACCTGTTATTACCATGTCAACAGTCTTCAGGATTGTCTTTAACTGGCTGGCTTTAAAAATTAGTTCAATCCCTTTTACAATAGTTACATCAAAATATGCCATGAGCGCTGCAGCTATACCACCAGCTGCGCCTGCGCCGGGAGTATTTGCAATTTGTTTTTTGGTATGCCGGATAATTACAGAGTCCAGATTTCTCAATCCCTGATCGAGGATTTTTACCATTTCTACGCTTGCTCCCTTTTGTGGTGCATAAATCATTGCTGCACCGTTTTCCCCAAACAATGGATTAACAACATCGGTTGCGAGTATGAAACTTATTTCCGGCAATTTTCCGGGTGGTATAATCCGTGAGAGTTTTAATAGGTTTTCACCGATTGGAGCAAGGATTTGATCATTGCTATCCATACATCGGAAACCCAATGCATCAAGTATACCTAAACCGCCATCATTTGTTGCTGTACCACCAAGCCCCAATATTATTTCCTTAGCTCCTTTGGCAATGGCATCCATGATCATAATTCCAGTGCCACGTGAAGAAGTAAGAAATGGATTTCTTTCTTTTTCATCTAAAAGAACCAGTCCACTTGCTGAAGCGGTTTCGATAATTGCTCTTTTATTTTTCGAATCCCATTGATAATAGCTTGTTATTGATCTGAATAAGGGATCAATGGTTTTGCATTGCACCCGATCAGTTTTTAAATAATGCTGCATAACCTGAGCAAAGCCATCACCGCCGTCAGCCATGGGCAATGAAATGATTTCAAATCGGTCATCGTCTTGCATTAATCCAGCCCTGATTGCCTCACATACTTCGAAGCTGCTGAGGCTGCCTTTGAATTTGTCTGGGGCAAGGAGAATTCTCATAACTACAAGATTACTAAATATGAGTTTTGGGTGTTGGGTGTTGAGTGTTGGGTGAAATATAAAACTATTTGTTTCTTTACCCAACCGCCAATCAAAACCCAAAACCTAAAGCCCTGCACCCAAAGCCTCCGCTCCCTTTCTTATTTTTGAAATAAAAATGATTTATTCATTTAAAGAATATACTCCCGTCGTTGATCCAAGTTCGTATGTACATCCGCTGGCAGCTGTGACAGGACATGTGATCATTGGAAAAAATTGTTTTATCGGGTCAGGAGCGGCCTTAAGGGGTGATTGGGGAAAAATAATAGTGGAAGACGGATGTAATGTGCAGGAGAATTGCATCCTTCATATGTTTCCCGGGTTGAGCGTGTGGCTGAAAAAAGGTGCGCATATTGGACATGGCGCAATTGTGCATGGTGCAACAATTGGCCGCAATTGCCTGATCGGAATGAATGCTGTGATTATGGACAACGTAGAACTTGGGAATGAATGCATCGTTGGTGCCCTAACTTTTGTCAAAGAAGGTGAAAAATTTGGACGGCGAAGTCTGATCGTAGGCAATCCCGGAAAAATGATCCGGAAGGTCAGTGAAGAAATGATGCGTTGGAAAACGGAAGGCACGGCGATCTATCAATCTTTGCCAAAGGAAATGACCGACACCTGTGTGGAAACAACAGCTTTAGTCCGTAAACCAAAAGGATTACCAACGCAGAAAAACATCTATCGACCCTGGAAAGAACAAGTAAAAAAACGATACCCCCTTTTGTAAAAAATCAGTTTTCATATTACGAGAATAATCGTAACTTATAATTCTCAAAATTATTTTTATTACCAAAACCCTGGTCTATGAAAAGACTTTTACCCATCACTTTATTATTTTCATCTCTTCTTTTAACAGGCCTGGTCAATGGGCAGGTCGATCGTTTTGCATATGCAGTAACTGACGTGGTGAAAGAAGGTGCTAACTGGAGCTATTTAAGAATGATGAATCTTAAAGATGGTAGCTTCAGTGATGTGTTATTAAAAGGCAATGATGCTTCGCTGCTTTCTTATGATGCAGCAACTAAAAAACAAATTTCCACACCGCTTAAAGACGAGCGACTTGGCAACTGGGCAAATGCTGCATTTGGAACTGGTGTAGCCGCTATTGCCTACGACAAAAAGAACAATCGCCTTTATTACACGCCGATGTTCCTGGACCAATTGAGATACATCGATCTTAAATCCATGAAGGTTTATTTTGTAACCAGCACCGGATTAACCGGCACGGCCACCAAGGCGGCCGACCAAAGCAATATTATAACCAGAATGAGCTTTGCTTCTGATGGAAATGGATATGCGCTTACAAATGACGGCACACATCTGGTTCGATTTACAACTGGTAAAAAGGTGACAGTATCTGATTTAGGTGCGTTAGTAGACGACCCTGCAAACAAAACCGTCTCGGTTCATAATTCCTGTACCAGTTTTGGTGGCGATATGATTGCGGATGATGATGGTCATCTTTATGTGTTCTCAGCGCGAAATCACATTTTCCAGATTAATATAGAAAACAAAGTAGCTACCCATTTAGGGGCTATAACAGATTTGCCAGCTAATTTCACGGTAAATGGTGCTGTTGTAAATGATAACAATCAAATATTAGTAACAAGCGCTGTTAATGGCAGCAACAGTTATGTTGTTGATATAAAGTCATTGAAAGCTTCTCCGGCCGTTGCCACTTCGTGGAAAACAGCTGATCTGGCAAACAGTAATCTTCTTATCACCAGGAAAGCTACTGCTCCTCTTGCGTTGCTTACTGCGCCAGAAAATCTTGCAGATGGAAAAGTTTCTGTATTTCCCAACCCTGCTCCAAATAAGCAGTTCTCGATGCAGTTTACTTTGCCAGAAGGTAATTACTCGGTTCAAATTACCGATGCTATGGGAAGACAGGTACATCAGTCTACCGTCTACATTAAAGCGAAAGGACAAATAGAATCTTTGCAGATGCCTGAATCAACCAAGTCAGGAATGTATTTGGTAAAGGTGATAGATAATTCCAAGACAGTATTCACCCAGAAATTGCTGATTCAGTAATTCTGGAATTAATGATTACTGGTTAGCCGCTTCCTAACGGAGCGGCTAATTTTTTTATTTACCAACAGGATAAAAAGAGTATCTGTAATCGTTTAGGATTTTTTGCTGATAGACACTTTTTTGCCTTGATGGTTTTACTAATTCAATAGCAGCATGACTGGAAAATAAAAATCCATCGCCATATGCATTACCATCGGGTAATAAAGGACTATGTTTTATTTCACCTGCTTTATCTGGTATAGAACTAGCGATCTTTTCCTTACGCGATTGATGATATATCATCGAGTATATCGCTACTAACAGTAACACGAGTTTCATGGGAAAAGGGGGATTGGTTTACTTACTAACTCTGCCGAATCCATCTAGTTGCAAACAATATGCCTCTTTCGTAAAATTATTGATATTCACAAAAAGTTGATATTGTTAGAATGCTTCCAGAACGCATTGGGTCATAAGAAACGCCTGAGGCTATTCCTGGAAATTCTTAATCTTATTATATAATGTTTTACGGTCAATATTGAGCATCTCAGCAGCCTTCTTTTTATTGAAATTTACCTGCTGTAATACAGCCATAATAGTTTCATATTCTGCGCGGCTGGCTGCATCTTTCAGATCCAGCTCCTTTTTAGGAGTGGGAGCAGATACAACGAAAGTTTTCGTTGGAACTGTGCCGCCCGGATGTAATGGTTCGCTATTCGTTATCTCCCATGGAAGAGTAGCCGCCGTGATCTTTTGACCTGGAGGAGTAAGCAATACTGATCTTCTAACAACGTTACGGAATTCGCGAAGATTTCCAGGCCATGAATATTGCTGGAATGTTTGTAATACATCATCATCAAACCCAGCTACATCTTTTTCAAGTTCGCTATTAGTTTTATCGAGGAAGAAATCAGCAAAGGCGAGTATGTCTTCCTGTCTTTGACGTACTGGTGGCAGATTAATAGAGAATTCATTGAATCGGTGATACAGATCTTCGCGGAATTTGCCTTTTCTATAAGCATCCTGAAGGTTTTCATTAGATGCTACAATTATCCTAACATCCACATTTGTCTCTTTGTTACCACCTACTCTTTTAAATTTACGTTCCTGGATCACCCTTAATAATGTAGCCTGAACATCAAGGGAAAGATTACCAACTTCATCAAGAAACAGAGTGCCTCCGTCGGCAAGCTCAAAATGTCCTTCCTTGTCTTGCAAAGCTCCGGTAAAGGCACCTTTTACGTGACCAAAAAGTTCACTACCGGCGAGTTCCTTTGAAAGCGTACCGCAATCCATGGCAATGAAGGGTTTGTCTTTACGACTACTTCTCGCGTGAATTGTTTTGGCAATCACTTCTTTTCCTGTACCACTTTCCCCGTATAAAATAATGCTGTAGTTAGTTCCTGCAACTATATTGATTTGATCATAAAGTGATTTTGTAGCTGGAGATTTACCTATCATAAATTCATCCGTACCTCCTGTTGATCGTCCTGATGGGCGTGCCCGACCTAATTCAGCTGTAGGTTCACCAGCAGAAGATACCCTTGCATTAGGCGCAGGTTGCTGAATGGCTTTGTTTACCACGCTTAATACTTCATCTGGTATAAGCGGCTTAACGATATAGTCAAATGCACCAAGTTTGATTACTTCTACCGCAGTTTTAATGTCCGAATAGCCGGTTATCATCAATACTTTAGCGGAAGGATTTTCTTTTCTCAACGCAGTTAGAACATTTATTCCTTCCATATCTCCCAGTCTGTAGTCACAAATCACCAGATCAAACCTGCTATCGGTGAATTTTGCTATCCCTTTGCTCCCTGAATAAGCCATTTCTACCTCATATCCATTCTTAGTCAGAAATCTGCCTAATAATGTGCATAAATCCATATCATCATCTATAATGAGGATTTTTTTGCTCATAGCCCTAAATTAAATTGTTATTGAAATTAATGTTTTTTCGTCTACCCGATTTCAATATATGCTCAAATCATGCCGGACTTACGACGATTCAAGAAGCTGTTTGAGTTGTTTTTAGCTTTGGCAACAAAATTGATTTTTTAAAGGTGTGAAAGCATATAGTGAGTCAAATAATCACGTACCCCAACAACAAATGGGAAACTATAAATCTAACAACGCCGCAGCGCTCATCGTAGATGACGAGATGGATATCTGTTACCTTCTCAAAGGCATTTTACGAAATATGAATATTGAGGCAGATTACGCCACAAGTCTTACGGAGGCGCGCCAAAAGCTTGAGAAATTTGACCCTCCGGTCATATTTCTTGACAATCATCTAACCGATGGATTTGGTATTGACTACATTAGCAAATTTAAGCAACTACACCCCCAGGCTAAGATCGTAATGATTACTGCTCACGACACCGCAACGGATCGGCAAAAGGCCTATGGGGAGGGTGTCGATTATTTCATTGGAAAACCTTTTACCAGAGAGACTATTGTGAAAACAGTGAAGAAAATTAAGGATGAAGATGTGGAATAAATTCCACACTTTAATTCCCACCGAGCAGGTACACAGGCAACAAAATCATAAAAGTGGTGCCCTTTCCGGGAGTACTCCGGACTTTTATATTTCCTTTATGATTTAAGACAATGTTCTGTGTATTTGTAAGTCCAAGACCGTTACCCTTAGGTTTAATACTAAAATAAGGGTCAAATAGCTTCTGAAGCGTATCCGCATCCATACCAGTACCATTATCAGCAAATCTCACAACGCAGTTATCTCCTTCACGGTATGTACTAATTTCCAAAATACCTTTATCATCCTCAATTGCTTCAAGAGCATTAACTATAATATTCAGGAAAGCGAGTTTTATTTTTTCCTGATCTACAGAGACCTGACAAAGGTTACGATCGTAGTCTTTTTTTATAATGGCTTTTTTCAGTTCCACTCTATCTGCGGCCATTTTCAATGTTTCATCCAATAGTTCATTAAGGTCCGCGTTTTTGAATTCCAGTTGGGCAAAGCGGGTGGAATTAAGCAAGTCTGAAACTAATTGATTAATTCTCTCTGAATTTCTCCCAATCATATCCAGTAGAATCTCGGCATCGGGTGTTTGTGAGGCCCAATCTTTTAGTTGCTCTGAAGCAAGTGATATATTGGTAAGCGGATTTCTTACTTCGTGTGCAATGGTTCGGGCAATCCTTCCTGTCGAAGTAAATTTTTCGAGACTTTTCAATGCCTCCAGTTCGGTATTTACCTTTTTCAGTTCTGCCACCCTTTCCTCCAATTGCTGGCTATAATCCTTTGCCTGTTTGTCAGCAGCAATCCTTGCCCGATTTCCGGCATTATATATCATGACTGAATAAAAAATAGTACATAGTGCAATCAGTAATGAGACAACTGTAATGAATTCAGTGCTTAAAAAAATGCTATTAAGCTTCTCATTTCGCTTATTCATAAGTTTCTGTTCGCCTTCCTTTAGTTGAGCCACATACATTCGAATGCTGTCCATTACATTCCTGGCGTTCTCTCTATTTGCCTTCAATTGATCAGACAATTCAAAATTATTTCTTCTGAAATCAGTGATCACAAAACTCAGGAATTCCATTCTCCTTGTGATCAGAGATCCCAATGAGTCTAATTGAGAACGATAGGAAATATTATCTCTCGTTAAATTGTCCAGTTCTTTATAAAGGGGTATTACGTTTTTGGCGCCTTGATTATACGGTTCAAGAAATTTTTCATCTTTCGTTAAGACGAAACCTCTGACACCAGTTTCCGCATCGATGAGGTTTGATTTGAGTGACTCGAGGTTGTTGATGACAGTGTAGGAGTGAGTGACTTCCTTCGATTCAGTGACCTGGAGACCTATAATATAGAAAATCAGGGAATAGGAAACTAGCAATAACATAAATGCAATCAGATATCCCAGTCTGATCTTTAGTCGCGATAATGGCATAAGCTAGCTATTCCGTGCAAAATAATACTCATCTTAAAGTTGGGTAATACCAATTAATTAATGGCCTCTTCAATATTCTGCTCAGCTATCATTCCTCTGGAAGTTTGACCTCTGGGTGCAGTAATTATAACTGCCTGCATGCAAGCTATAGCAGATACTATTATAAGCAAATGAATTATTGTTCCAGCGTTAAAGATGAAAAACCCCAATATCCAGGCTACTAACAATAATGTCGCTATTCCAAATAACACTCTTTTCATACAAAACCATTTGTCTTAATAAGGAAAAAATAGTGCCAGTGGGCAGAATTTAAAAACTAAAAATTCAAAAATTTGCAAGAGATTTTCAGTGAGTATTTCGATAATAAAAGCCCGAATATCGAATTATGTAAATTCGAATTCGGGCTTATACTTTTTTCGTTCAATTCCTAAACGTCGCTTCGTGTAGAGCGTCCGAATACGAGTGAAAGAATAAATAACACAAGAAAAATAAAGAATAACACTTTGGCGATAGAAGCAGCGCCGGCCGCTATACCACCGAATCCAAAAATTGCTGCAATAATGGCAACAATAAGAAAGACAACTGTCCAGCGTAGCATAGTCTAACGTTTTAAAGATTAAAAAGAGGATTCCATTTATATAACACCGGAGTACCGGCAAACCGTTTTATCCAACCTATTTATAAATCCAATCCTAAAAGCCTTTTCTAAATAAATTCTAATTATACTTTTAAAAAACCGTGCCGTTATTCGAATCGCCTCTAATTCGCGCCCACAGCGGTTTATGGGGAATTTTTTCGCCAACACCTGTAGCGGCTTCACCCTTTTATGGTTTAACGACATTAATTTGATATTCCTTTAAAGTGGTATAATAGTTTCACGTACTGTATAAATCGTTCTATTATGCAAAAAGGTGGTAAAAAGAAAGAAATAAGAAAGCCTCAACATCAACCAAGGCCTGGATTAGAGAAAAGGATGAAACCTCAACCTGTTTTTGATTATCCTGAAAAGACAGGTAGTGGTAAATTAAAAAACAAAATCGCGTTTATATCTGGTGGAGATAGTGGCATTGGTAAAGCAGTAGCAATACTTTTTGCCAAAGAAGGAGCTGATATTGCGATTGCATATCTCAATGAAACAAGTGATGCAAAAGAGACACAAAGCATCATTACAGGTCAATATCAACGCAAATGCTTACTCATTAAAGCAGACCTATCCAAAGAAAATAATTGCATCAAATCGATAAAACATGTGGTGCGGGAATTTGGCCGCATTGATATACTTGTTAATAATGCAGCCATTCACTATGAAAACAAAACGCTTACTGAGCTTTCAACAAAGGAGCTCAAAAAGACCTTTGAAACGAATATTCTATCCTTTTTTTGGATTACCCGTGCCGCTTTACCGCATTTAAAGAAAGGAAGTGCTATTGTCAATTCATCTTCAGTAACTGCATACAGGGGAAGTGGGTCGCTGATCGATTATGCCTCTACTAAAGGCGCGATTGTTTCTTTTACACGTAGCCTTTCTTCCAATCTTGCAAAAAAGGGAATTAGAGTGAATGGTGTGGCACCGGGGCCGATTTGGACACCGCTCATAGTTTCGAGCTTTAAACCGCAAAAAGTTGCGCAACATGGCAGTGATGTTCCGTTACAGCGTGCGGGTCAGCCTGCGGAAATAGCACCAAGCTATCTTTTCCTGGCTTGCGATGATTCGATTTATATGACAGGACAGTTTTTGCATCCGAATGGTGGTGAGATTGTAAACGGCTAAAAACGTGAATTGTACTCACCGGCTGAGTCTCTTATGTATTCACGGTTTCCGTTTCATTATCTTTGCCCCTTCTCAATCTTGAATTTTGGAAAAGAGCAACTTTGTAGACCAGATACGTATTTTTTGCAGAAGTGGGCACGGTGGTGCGGGTATCAGGCACTTTATGCGTAATAAATTCACTGCACTTGGTGGTCCGGACGGTGGGGATGGCGGCCGTGGTGGTCACATTATCCTAAAAGGAAATAGTAATTTATGGACCTTGCTTCACCTGCGTTATTACAAAAATGTACTCGCCGAAAATGGAGAAAGTGGCGGCAGCAATAACAAAACAGGCCGGTTTGGAAAAGACATTATAATAGACGTGCCTCTGGGTACAATTGCTCGCGATGAGGAAACCGGGAAGGAAGAAGTTGAGATCCTTGAAGATGGTCAGGAAGTGATTTGGCTACCTGGAGGTAAGGGCGGATTGGGAAACAGCCATTTTGCTACTCCTACCAACCAGGCTCCTGAATATTCTCAACCTGGGCTGCCAGGCCTGGAAGGTTGGAAAGTTCTGGAGTTGAAAGTGCTTGCTGATGTGGGGCTGGTTGGTTTTCCTAATGCCGGTAAGTCAACCTTATTATCAGTTATCACTGCTGCAAAACCAAAAATTGCAGATTATGCATTCACCACGATCACACCAAACCTTGGAATGGTGGAATATCGGGATGGTCGAAGCTTTTGCATTGCCGATCTTCCGGGTATTATAGAAGGTGCCGCTGAAGGGAAAGGTTTGGGACACCGCTTTCTTCGTCATATTGAGCGCAACTCCATACTACTTTTCCTGATTCCGGCAGATAGTGCCGGCCACCGAAAAGAATTTGATATTCTTGTAAATGAACTGGAACAATACAATCCTGAGCTTCTGCATAAACAATTTGTCATAGCCATTAGCAAAAGTGATATGCTTGATGCGGAGCTGACAGCAGCTATAAAAAAAGAATTACCGTCAGAAATTCCTCACTTATTTATTTCTTCCGTCACTACAAAAGGCCTTACGGATTTAAAAGACCTTCTTTGGAAAGTGCTAACGGTGCCTGTAGAATAATTACCGTCAAATTGGTATAGGATTACCACGTAAAATTGTGTTATTTGTGGTCTTAATCCACCACAATGAATAAGTTATTATTTCTATCCGTTTTTCTTCTATTTGCAGGCCATACAGTCAGTTGGTCCCAGGAATCAAAAGATCTGAAAAAGGTTATCCAGCTAAAAATACCCCGTGAGGGTGGTGCCAATGGCGCTCAGGTAGCATGGAATCCCGCTGAAAAAAAATATTATGCTGCGATGGCAGGCAATTCCAGCTTCTGTCTTGGAGTCTATAATACCGAGGGCATATTAGTCTCTTCCACAAGTCAGCAAACTATGTTTGATATAAGAGGCTTTTGGTATAATCCAGCCACCCGATCACTTCAAATGAATGGCTACAATGATTTTGGCATTGCAGAGTACACACTGGATTCAGATGGAATACCCGCTGATGTAAAGATTCTGAAAGATGGAATGAATCAACCCACCGAACAATCCAGCGCTGCATACAACCCTACAGAGAAAGTAATGTACTTTTTTTCTGAGGATGGAGGTATTGAAGTATACACTTTATCTACCGGAGGTTATGAAAGAATGATCGATATAGCTTTGGGATTGACCAAAGAAGCAGATAAAGAAAAGGTGTTTTCCCGCGACAATCTTGAAGTGTTAGATGATTATAACACGACAACGGTTGTTTATACAGGCATAAGTGGAGCAGAAATTGGATTGTTAAATCATTATAAAAAACAGGTCGAATTTTATAGCTTAAAAAGTGGATATATGACCAGAAAATGGTTGCTTCCCACAGATGCACCTGCCCAAACCATTCTCAATTTTTCATACTGCAATGGCATTTTTTGGTTGTTTGACAAACAACTCCGCATATGGAATGGTTATAAATAGTCGGATATTTTAATAAAAGTCGTTGATACAAAGCCCCGTACCTCCGGGGCTTTTGGTTTTGTACTACGAAATAGTTCTGGGGGGCGCCTTGGTTTTTTGTAGTAGGTTTGCTGCCTTAAAAATCAGTGTTAATTATGAAGAAGGCTCTCCTAACAATTTTCCTGTTTTTTGTCCTGATTATTAAATCATTTGCTGATGAAGGTATGTGGCTGCCACTACTTCTTGGACAGCAGGTTTATAATGACATGGTCAAAAAAGGTCTCAAGCTCACAAAAGAGCAACTGTATAATGTCAATAAATCTTCACTTAAAGATGCGATCATCATTTTTGGTGGTGGGTGTACGGGTGAAATAGTAAGTAAAGAGGGCTTAATCTTCACCAATCACCATTGTGGCTATGATGCTATTGCTAAAGCAAGCACAGTTGACGCCAACTATCTTCGTGATGGATTTTACGCAAAAAATAAAGGTGAAGAAATTCCGACAACTCTTTCTGTACAGTTTCTTGTACGAATTGATGACGTCACTGCTGAAGTGTTGGATTCTTTAAAAGGATTGTCCGGTGCGGAAAGAGTACAACGTCAATCTTCCGTACTTGCCTCTATCAATAAAAGACTTAGTGATGCCTCTCAAAATATCGAAACAAGAGTAAGTGCATTATTTAAAGGCAATCAATTTCTGTCTTTCGTGTATCAACGGTATACGGATATAAGGTTGGTAGGTGCTCCTCCTGAAAGTGTGGGAAAGTTTGGTGGTGATACAGACAATTGGGAATGGCCTCGTCACACAGGAGACTTTTCTATCTTCCGCGTATACGCCAATAAGGAAAACAAACCAGCTAAATATGCTGCAGAAAATGTTCCCCTGAAACCAAAATGGTTTTTACCAGTATCTATTAAACCGCTGAAAGATGGTGACTTTGCAATGATCTGGGGCTATCCTGGCAGCACCAATCGTTATGAGAGTTCTTATGGCATTGCTTTGTCTACTGATATCAATAACCCCACTCTGGTGAAACTGCGCGATGTAAGATTGAAATACATGTTTGAGGAAATGAAGAAAGATCCTGCTGTCAAACTGCAGCTTGCTTCCTCTTATGCAGGCATCGCTAACTACTGGAAATTCTACGATGGCGAAACGAAACAATTATTGAAATACGACGTATACGGACAGAAGAAAAAAGCAGAAGCAAATTTCATCAATTGGGCAAAAGGTAAATCAGAATATGAAAATATTTTCAATGACTGGGGCAAAGCATATGATGCCTGGAGGCCCTATGCAGTTCATCGTCAGTATATCAACGAAGGTATTTTTGGTTCACCTCTGATCAGCTTTGCTGCATCACTTACCATGGTGGAGTCAGCTCTGGTTAAATCTGGTGATGTTAAAAAAGCTATTGCCTCTGCAAATGAGTCAAGGGCTGAGTTTTTAAAGAATGAAAACAAAAAATCTGACCAGCAGATTGTCGCAGCGATTACTAAAATGTACTATGAGGATGTACCCAAGGATCAACACCCCGTTGGATTTTATGGTAACCTGAAAAACTCATATGGCGCACTCGATGATGACGCAACTTATAAAAAATATGCAGCAGACATTTTCAGTAAGTCAATCATCTTTGATGATGCTAAATGGAAAGCTTTTGTTGCAAACCCTGATGCCAATGTATTGCAGAGTGATCCGGCTTTTGCTCATGCGAGCGCATTCTACAATAACTATGTAAGCAAATACTCTACATACTTCCAGCAGTTTAACGCGAAGAATATGGAGTATGGACGTCTTTACCTGAAAGGAATTATGGAAATGGATCCTGTAAAGGCTAAAATGATGTATCCGGATGCAACTTTCACTATGAGAGTCAGCTATGGAGCAGTGAAATCCTATCGGCCGAGAGATGCGGTATTCTATGATTATGTCACTACATCAAAGGGTTTATTGGAAAAGTATAAGGCCGGGGATTATGAATTCGACCTTCCTGAAAAGCAGATCGAATTGCTGAAGAAAAAAGATTTTGGTCAATATATGGACCCTACCCGTAAAGACCTGGTGATAGGTTTTATTACCACTAACGATATTACCGGTGGTAATTCCGGGTCACCCGTAATAAATGCGAAAGGTGAATTGATCGGACTGGCATTTGATGGCAACTATGAAGCACTGAGCCATAAGCTGGCATTTGACAAAGATCTAAATCGTACTATCAATGTTGATATCCGGTATGTATTGTGGTGTATTGATAAACTGGGAGGTGCGCAGAATATTATTAAGGAGCTTCAGATAATGAAATAAGTAAAATATTTGTCTATTTTCAGGCGCTGGAAGATTTTCCAGCGCCTTTTTTTATGAAGGGAGTTGTCAAATTATAGAATAAATTCGTTTCAAAATCTTCTATTGAGATTAAGTCGAAAAATAATCCCGTTTGTAACCTGCCTTCTGGCTTTAAATATTTGTTTTTCGCAACAGGCGCGTTTTAGTCTTGCCACCGACTTAAGCGCAATGAGAAGCCTAAAAGAAGGTCAGAGATACTGGGGAATTGGGCAAACTGTTATCGGTCATTTTAATTTTTCTCCAAAAGACGGTGCCTATGCCTGGATATGTTATTACAGTGAGGGTGATTTTACCAATTATGTTACGGCATATGCAAAATCACCATCCACCGTGCCCCAAAGCATTCCCTATGATAACATTGGCCATATGGGCCTGAAGCAAATCTCATTGGGCTGGAAACATTATTTAGTCGGGAATAGTGAAGCGGAGGATGGTGTAAACTTTTATGGTCAGGTAGGTCTCGGATTGATGTTCGGCACTGCAACTAATGATCAATCTGTTGTAATTGATTCTTCTAAGTATAATATGCCAGTCTTACCAGGAACTGGAAAATTCAAAAGGTTGACATATGACCTGGGGCTCGGTGTTGAAACACCGCTTAGTCCCGATATCTTTTTATATCTCGAAGGCAGAATGTTGATTCCTTCTACTGACTATCCCAGCAATTATCTGGTAGTATATGATGACGCTCCTTTGGTTGGTGTTATTAGCCTGGGTCTTCGATTGTTTTTCAATTAATCTCTTTTAATAATTTCCCGAATCATGATTATTCAGCAGGTTGAGCTTTATAAACTTTTTATTCCTCTCAAAGAACCGTTTGTTATTTCTCTTGGCCCAATCTACAATGCAGAAAACGTACTGGTGCTGATTAGGACAGATAGTGGCATTACAGGTTTTGGCGAGTGCAGTCCTTTTCTGAGTATTAATGGTGAGAGCGCAGATACCTGTATGATCGTGGGTCAGTATTTAGCCAATGCACTGAAAGGAAAAAATCCGGAGTCCATTGAAGAATGTATCAATATTATGGATGGAGTGATCTATGGCAATAATAGTATAAAGAGTGCATTTGATATTGCACTTTACGATATCCAGTCACAGGTTGCAGGCAAACCATTATATGAGTATTTAGGCGGAGACATCAAAAAGACGATCATCACTGACTATACGGTTAGTATTGGCGAACCCACTAAAATGGCAGCTGATGCGGTCAGAATAAAGAATGAAGGCTACCCGGCAATAAAGATTAAAGTGGGGAAACACGGACCTACAGATGTGCTACGAATTAAAGCAATTCGGGAGGCTGTGGGACCGGAAATTCCTCTTCGTATAGATGCTAATCAGGGTTGGGGAATTGAAGAAGCGATTCAAACATTACAATCATTGGCTCCATACGACATACAACACTGTGAAGAACCTATTGCCCGATGGGCGTTTATGAAATTACCTTATGTACGACAGCAAAGTCCTATACCCATCATGAGCGATGAAAGCTGTGGTGATGATCATGATGCTGAAAGACTGATTAACTTAAATGCCTGCGACTACATGAACATAAAATTGGGCAAATCAGGGGGGATATTTAAAGCTCTTAAAATGGTGAAGATGGCAGAGGCAGCTAATATTCATCTACAGGTAGGAGCATTTATGGAGTCGCGTCTTGCGATGACGGCATTTGCTCATTTCTCACTTTGCAGTCCACAGATAGAACATTTTGACTTTGATACTTCACTTATGTTTTCTGCCGACCCCGTAACCGGTGGGATTATATATGAAAAGAATGGAGTGGTCAAAGTGCCGCAAACACCAGGGTTAGGAGCAAGTATCTCTGAAAAAGAACTGGAAAAGATGACCAGTGTTATTGTTTGACAACTTTCCCTTTTTTAAGTGGCTGATTGTCTTTCCAGTTCCATAAGTGTTTACAGGCATAGGTGCGGTAAGGAGACCATTTCGCAGAGATCTTCAGCATTTGCTCTCTTAAATTTTTTCTGTCCTCCTTATCCAGTTTGTATAGTTTGATCATGGCATTCTGTATTCCAAGGTCATCTATTGCAAACACATCTTCCCTGCCCAGCGCAAACATGAGCAGCATTTCTACTGTCCAGCGCCCAACGCCTTTAATTGTTGTCAAATAGGCAATCACTTCTTCATTATCCATCTTTTGCAGTTTCCGGGGATCCATTCCGGACTCAAACTCAAATTGTGCTACATTCTTTACATAGTTCACTTTAGCATTACTTAGTCCAATACCACGTAAAACTTCAAATGGAGTATCGATGATCTGTTGCGGGCTCGGTTCAGTATTTCCATAAATTGCCAGAAAACGATTATAAATAACGGTTGCGACTTTTGTAGATAGCTGCTGACTCATAATGGAAGCACACAGATAAATACATATATTTTTTCTTTTCTTCAAAGTATAGACCTCGCCTGCTTCTATTAATTTTTTTAACTTTCGGTCTTTAGAAAGATGCTCACTATAGCTCATAGATATTTGAATTAAATTGAGTGTGGGAGATAAATTTAAATCATCTGAGCTACAATATTTGACCTCATGTTAAAAGTAATCTGCCTCTTCTAAGTAAATTCGAATATGGACAGAGAAATAATTCTCACCAGGGATGGCTCACATAGCATTTCAATTCCAGAAATGAATGTCACCTATCATTCCATACATGGTGCCATTCAGGAATCTAATCATGTATTTATCGAAGCAGGGCTTCAGCATGTATTGAAAAATGATCCGCCAGAAATTAGAATATTTGAAATGGGATTAGGTACGGGACTCAATGTATTGCTTACACTTCTTGAAGCTGAAAAATTCAACAATAATATAAAATATACTTCTTTAGAGTTATTTCCGATTAATGAGGCAGATATTGATTCACTCAATTATTGCGATCTAATTAAACGACCTGACCTGAAACATGTTTTTAAACAAATTCATCAAATTGACTGGAATGTAGAGGCCAGACTTCGACCAAATTTTGTATTTGAAAAAATCAAAGGAGATTTAAAAACGATTGATTTACCTGATCGTTATGATCTGATATATTATGATGCATTTGCGCCAACTGCACAACCGGAGCTCTGGATTTCTGAAGTATTTAAAAAAATGATTAATGCATCTAATCAACAGGCTGTCATGGTTACCTATTGCTCTAAATCTTCCGTTAGAAAAGCCATGAAAGATGCAGGCTGGACCATAGAAAAAATTCCCGGACCTCATGGTAAAAGGGAAATGGTGCGTGCAATGGCACTAACAGAAGCAAAATGATAAATGCAGTACTAATCTACCGACCAACTCATTTCTCCACCTTTCTCATCTTTTATTGTGATGCCGAGTTGCGAAAGTTGGTTTCTTATTTTATCGGAAGTAGTGAAATCTTTTCGGCTTTTGGCTTCTTTACGAATATCCACGAGTAGCTGCATCACACCCTGAAGTTTATTGTTGTCAGCTTCACTCACGCTTTTCAGTCCAAGAATATCGACAAGATACACTTCAAACTGCTTTTTCAGTAACTGGAATGTTTCTATTGAAATAGCATTTAAAGGAATTGTTTTATCCTTCATGGAGTTGATGGTATACACCAGTTCAAACATATTCGCCAATACTTTGGCAGTACCGAAGTCATCATTCATGAATTCATCAAACTCATTGACCAGGCGGGTTACTTTCTTATCGAGCTCTATATCCGCAGCCTGATTATTCTGGTCATTTCCGGGTTCCATTTTCTTTAAGCTTTCAAATGCTTCCCAAAGGCGTTTAAGTCCTTTTTCTGATGCCTGCAATGGCTCATTACCAAAATCAAGTGTACTTCTATAATGCGTTTGCAGAATAAAGAACCTTATCACCATGGGATGATAAGCTTTTTCAAGCAGGGGGTGATCGCCACTGAACATTTGAGTCAGTGTAATCTGGTTATTGTAGCTTTTCCCCATCTTCCTTCCATTGATAGTGATCATATTGTTGTGTATCCAGTATCTCACTGGTTCAATATGATTGCAGATGGTACTTTGTGCAATTTCGCTTTCGTGGTGAGGAAACATAAGATCCATTCCTCCGCCATGAATATCAAAGCGACTTCCAAGATATTTGGTGGCCATAGCCGAACATTCAATATGCCAGCCCGGGTAGCCTACGCCCCATGGACTTTGCCAGCGCATGATATGTCCAGGCGTAGCGTTTTTCCAAAGAGCAAAATCTGCTTTATCTCTTTTTTCTTCCTGTCCTTCCAGCTCCCTGGTAGTTTCAAGTAATTCGTCAATTACTCTGCCGCTCAATTTTCCATAATCATGTGATGCTGCATACTTTTTTACATCGAAATATACAGACCCATTTACTTCATAGCCATAACCCGCCCTGATGATCTCCTGAATCATTCCGATCTGTTCCACGATATGTCCGGTAGCTGTAGGTTCAATGGATGGCCGAAGCGTATTAAATTGCTCCATGGCCCAGTGATAGAGATTGGTGTATTTCTGTACCAACTCCATGGGCTCCAGTTTTTCAAGTACCGCTTTCTTTGCGATCTTATCTTCCGCCTGTCTCCCTTCTTCTTCAAAATGACCGGCATCGGTAATATTTCTAACATAGCGAACACGAAAACCCAGATGTTGCAGATAACGGAACACTACGTCAAAAGTGATGTATGGGCGTGCATGTCCAAGATGACTTTCACCACTAACAGTAGGTCCGCATACGTACATACCGACATGTCCGGGGGTTAAAGGCTCAAATACTTCCTTTTGTCTGCTGTAAGAATTGTAAACTTTTAGATCGCTCATAAATGCCGATAAGGCCCAAAAATAAAGAATCCAGCCTATTTCTTCAGTTCGATATCACTAATGAGCATATAGTGATCAGAATATTTTTTTACAATTCTTTCAAACTGATCAATCCGAAAACTGCGATGGGCCATAATATAATCGATTCGAAGGGTGGGTGACAGGGAGGTAAATGTGCGGCCAATTCCAAAACCCTTTCTTAAAAAAGCATCCTGCATATCGCCTTTAATAGTGTAATAGGTATAAGAGTTGGGCACATCATTTAAATCTCCGCAAAATATAACAGGATGAGGACTATCCCCCAATACCTGCTGAATGATATCAGCCTGAGCTTTGCGATAGGAAATACCGGTTCGCAATTTTGAAAAAATGCGCTTGGAATTGTCTACCAATCCATCATCCCCTTCTTTTATCTCATCTATTCTTTTGTAATCTTCCTGATTAAACTGAAGGGATTGAAGGTGGGTGGTGAATACACGGATAGTATCATCATTGACTTTGATGTCTGCATGCATCAATGCTTCCGGCAGGGAGGGTCTGGGATATCGAATCAGCCCGCTATCTATTATGGGAAACCTTGAAAAGATAACGCTGCCTGTGAAATGCTTGTCACCATCATTATCATGAGAAAAGAAATAATATGGATAGTTGAAATTGCGACTTATATAAGTAAGATTTGGGTAGTAGTCTGAGGCCTGCGAATGAAAAAATTCCTGCAGGCAAAGTATATCCGCATTTTGCGCCTGTATTTGTTCCATCATTCTCAATCGGGTACGTGAGCCTTTGTTATTGTTCCTTTTCATTTCTATGAATCGGGCTACGTTCCAGGTGGCAATACGAATTGTACCAGGCGTTTTTACTTCATGAAATTCCTTTGGATTGTGAAATGCCAGGAAAACGCTGATTGATTTAATGCTTAGTAAGAGTGCAATACCTGAGATGAGTGCATAGCGCCTTTTTACAAATAGCCACCAGCAGAAAAATGTGAAAACAAGTACCAGGAGAAATGGAAATGCAAGGCCCAGGACAGATATAAACCACCACTTTTGAGGATCCAGGTAGGGAGCGATACAGGCCAGTAAAAAGAAGATAACGACCAAAAGGTTTGTGAAGATGAAAAACCGTTTGGTAAATAATCGAAATTTACTGGCCATAACACGAATTTCATTAATTCATATCAAAATCCAGCAGTAAAAATCCAGGACGGTAAATTCTCTTAAATATCTTCTTTAGATGCGCGACGAAGAAGCTCTTTTTCCTCATCGGAAAGAGAGTTAAACCCTTTTTGATTGATCTTATCAAGAATCTCATCTATCCTTTGGGAGGTAACATTGGGCGTTTTTTTAAAGGGGCGAGTTTCTGATTTATAGAAAAGCTCGGTTTTTATCGAAGTTCCCTTTCCGGGTTTTTCAGGGTTGAAAAGGTTGATACACCAGTCATAGAAGTTATTCATCCATCCTCCCAGGTCCACTCCTCTTCTAAAAGCCACAACAAACAGATACCCTGCCAGCGCGCCGGCCAAATGAGCAATATGTCCGCCCGGATTGTTTAGTGGAATGGTTGCCAGATCGATAATTAAGTAAAAAACTGTAATTACCCAGATTGGTATGCCCCCATTTAGCATGGGAAACACCCGATATCCGGGAGAAATAGTAGTAACTGCTGCAGCAATAGCCATCACTCCCGCTGATGCTCCGATAGCTGGTGCTGGAATTGCTTTCAGTGCAGGGAAAAAATTAAAGGCGAGAATAAAAGCCAGAGCGCCGGCCAGGCCTCCATAGATAAACACTGGGAATATTTTTCGATTCCCTGTCAGGTCATTTAGAATATATCCAAACACCCAGAGCCAAAGCATATTTCCCAGCACATGCCACACATCGATATGTGTAAACATATGGGTGATGATAGTCCAGGGTTTTGTGATTATTTTATTTACATCAGGAGACAGGGCAAACCATGACATCACATTCCGGTCAAAAATTTGGGCGCTGTCTTTTTCAAACTGTAAGGTGTAAATGGCTTTTACAAAAGCAAGAATGACGAATATAATGAGATTGATGGCAATCAGGGTGATTAGCGCATTTCTGGTCTGGGCCAGAGATAGTTTCTTTTGGTACTCTTTTTCGTGGTATGCCATAACTCACATTTGCTAACGCAAAAATAATACAAAAGGTTCTTGACCGGGGTTGAAAGTTGCCTCAGAATTGACTTTTATCAAAGTGTTGTCAGTACAGTTGATTAGTTTTTATAATCAACTGTGAAATTTCGAGGAAAGAATTGAATCTGCTTTTAAAATCAGTAAAATGTCCGTCGGTTTGTCCTGTTCCATATAAAAACAATGATAAAACCGGTGATCGCACCACCCAGATGTGCAAAGTGAGCGACATTATCTGTACTCGTTGGATTAATACCACCAAACAGATCCAGCGCGATCAGACCCAATATTGCCCATTTTGCTTTAATTGGTATGGGAAGGAACATGATATAAAGCTCTGTATTAGGAAAGAGGAACGCAAAACCAACCATTACACCCATTACAGCCCCGGAAGCTCCCACTGCATACATTGGTATATTTTCCACGTGTTGTGCCTCTGCAAAATATCCCTGCTGTCTTAACATCGCAATTTCCCTGAAGAGCTCATGATATTGAAAGTATTGAACGGTCATGTGGCAAATTGCAGATCCAATACCGCAGGCAAGGTAAAAAAACAAGAATCTTTTAGGTCCCCAAACATTCTCCAGCACTCGTCCAAACATCCAAAGTGCAAACATGTTGAATAGAATATGACCAAACATGGAGGGACTGTGAGCAAACATATGCGTCGCAATCTGGTAGGGTTTAAAATTTGAATTCTCTACTGGCCACAATCCAATCTTTGCCGTGAGATCATATTGATCGTGGAGAATTAACTGCGCAATCCACACCAGCACATTTATGATGATCAGGTTTTTTACGATAGGAGGAAAATTGTTGGGACGATGGTATTTGAAATCACTCATGGAGCAAATTTAAGTAAATGTGAAAATGTGGAAATATGGGAAAATGGAAATGAAACGTGAATTGTGAATTCCATTAAAGCTCCATTTTATCACATTATTATTTCAATTTGAGCTGTACCACATTTTCAATATGAAGGGTGTGAGGGAACATATCTACCGGCCTGATCCTGGTTACTTCATATTTTGCATCTAATAAATTCAGATCCCTGGCCTGGGTTGCCGGGTTACAACTCACATAAACAACCGTTGGTGCCGCCATATCCAGTATTTTATTGACCAGCTTGTCGTGCATGCCTGCACGGGGAGGGTCAGTGATGATAACATCTGGTTTTCCATGCTGTGTGAAAAATTCATCGTTACATACATCTATCACATCTCCTGCGAAAAAAGATGCATCTTTCAGATTATTTAATGCTGCATTCTCTTTGGCATCATCAATAGCAGCTTGTATCATTTCCACTCCAATAATCTTTTTTGCCAATTTGCTGACAAATATGCCAATACTGCCAGTACCGCAATAAAGATCGTAGACGGTTTCGGTTCCGGTCAATTCTGCAAACTCCCGTGTGATCTGATACAATCTTTCACCCTGGCGGGTGTTGGTTTGGAAAAATGATTTCGGTCCGATCTTGAATTGAAAATCTTCGAGTTTTTCTATAACATAACCCTTTCCTTTCCATGTTATCGGTTCCAGATCATGAAGGCTATCGTTTTTCTTGGTATTGATTGTATAAAGAAGGGTGGTTATTTGTGGAAATTGCTCGGCCACATATGTCATCAACATTTTGATCTTATCCATGTCAGGCTCACCAAAAACCATATTTACCATCAATTCTCCACTGGCACAAAGCCTCACCTGCATAGTACGCAATAGTCCATGATGTTCCCTGATATCATAAAATGAAAACTTATTCTTGCGTGCAAACTCTTTAATAGCCAGTCTTATTTCATTTGTGGGCTCGGCCTGTAAATAGCAGGTTTGAATGTCCACGACTTTATCAAATAATCCCTTTGCGTGGAAGCCGGCTACATTTTGCTGACCAGTGATGTTAGGATCATTCAACTCTTCTTTCAATAAGAACCTCTTATTGCCAAAAGTGTATTCCACTTTGTTGCGATAATATCTGGTTTCTTCTGCCCCAAGTATCGGGAGCATTTCCGGTAATTTTACTTTGCCAATGCGCTGAAGATTATCCTTTACCTGTTTTTGCTTGTAGTGCAATTGCTTTTCATACGGCAACATTTGCCACTGGCAACCGCCACATATGCCAAAATGAGGACAAAAGGGGGTAACCCGATCCGCGGACAGAGCATGGAATTGAATTGGTCGCCCTTCCGCCCAGTCTTTTTTATTCCGGCCAAGTTGAACGTCTACAATATCACCTGGTACAACATTTTCAATAAAGATCACTTTTCCGTCTACTTTAGCCAGAGATTTACCCTCTGCAGCATAGTCTTCTACCCTTATTTTCTCTAATACGATGTTTTTCTTTTTTCTACTCACGGCGCAAAACTACGGTATCAGGAGATAGCCGGGGTCGGAAACATAGAACCAGCCACCGGGTTCTGAAATTTCTCTGACAGCCCAACCAACCCTTAACCACAGGTTTACATCTTTTTAAATAACTTTACCGGCTACCCTCGTGAGCCGGGGCTGATTAAAATATCTTGGATGAAAAAACTGATACTGATCCCCCTACTTCTTATGGCGGCCCTGATTGTGAACGGGCAAAAAGGTTATGAGATAAAGGTGACTTTAAAGCCTTTTACCAATCAATATGTTTATCTGGGTTATTATTCAGGAAAACAGTATCCTGTAGTGGATTCTGTTTTACTAAATGGCCAAAGTCAGGGGGTATTCAAAGGCACTGAACCTTTGGGAGGTGGAATTTATCTGCTCGCTTATCCTTCCAAAAAACAATTTCTTGAATTCCTGGTGGACAAGCAACAACAGTTCAGCATCATTGCAGATACTTTAAAACCTTTTGATAGAAAATTTGTCAATTCGCCAGAAAACGTAAAATTCATCGATTATCAAAATCGAATGAATACCAGGAGCAAGTCAATTCATGAGGCGAGAGAGGGAATAAAAAATGCAACCACTGCGAAGGATTCCGCTATTTGGTCAGCAAAATTAAAAACACTGGCAGATAGCCTTTCAGCCTATCGCAGGCAGATCATAAAACAAAACCCAAATAGTTTTCTCAGTGTATTAATGTATTTGATGGAAGAGCCAAAAGTACCCGCCTCCGTGAATGTAAACGGCAAATACGATTCGGCTTTTGCTTATCAATATTTTAAAAAACATTATTGGGACGGTATTGATTTCTGGGATGATCGTGTGACCAGAACCCCTGCCACACTTTTCGATGAGAGACTGGACAAATACTTCAATACGCTGGTTTATCCATCAGCTGATTCAGTAATAAAAGAACTCGACTGGATGCTGGGTTATGCATCAATCAGCAAGGAAATGACTCGTGTGCTTCTGGTGAAATTCGTCACGCGTTATCTCAACATGAAGTATATGTATGAAGACGCTGTTTTCCTTCATTTGTATAATAAATATTTTTCTCAAAAAGAATATGACTGGCTGACTGCATCAGGCAAAAAAACCATCACAGAAAGGGCTTATAATCTGATGAACAATATTACTGGTAATCCTGCAGAGGATATTGCGCTGCCGGATCCGAAAGGAAATATCCGGATACTATATGCGGACACTTCGAAATACACCATTGTGTGTTTTTGGGATCCTACCTGCGGACATTGTAAAGAAACCCTTCCTCATCTCGATAGCCTTTACAAGGCAAAATGGAAATCTTTTGGCGTAAGGATGTATGCAGTAGCTAAAGAGACCGATGGCACAAAAAAAGACTGGCTGGATTTCATTTCGCAATACAAGCTGGAAGACTGGACTCATGTCTATTATTCCAGAGCTGAAGATAAAATGCGTACGGACGCCAATATACCAGGTTATTCACAATTGTATGATGCTCAAACAGTTCCGGCGGTTTATCTCCTTGACAGAGAGAAAAGGATCATCGCCAAAAAGCTAACCTGGCAACAGGCGGAAGAAATACTTGACATTAAAATGAAAGCCCAGCCATCACAATCATCTGCTTCAAATAATTAAACGACCTGCTTTTCGTTATTAAAACCGACAAATTCATAACTATGAGTAAAACCCTGCTGACTGCTATTGTATTTTTTTGTGCCACATCAGCCTGTTTTTCCCAAACACTTTTTACTTACGGTGATAATAAAGCCGATGCCAAAGAATTTCTCCGTGCTTTTTCTAAAAATAATCAGCAACCTGCTGCCAGTAAGAAAAAAGCCATGGAAGAATACCTGGATCTTTATATTAATTCACGGTTAAAGATCAGGGAAGCATATGCCCGTGGATTTGATTCTCTGCCACAGATCAGAAATGAAGTAGAGAATTTAAGAGGTCAGATCATAGAATCGTATCTCAGCGATCCCAACGCCATCACGCGGTTGAGCAAGGAAGCTTTTCAACGCAGTCAGAAAGACATCCATGCAGCTCATATTTTCGTCGCTTTTACCACCAATACCGGTTTGGTAGATACAGCTGCTGCCGGTCAAAAATTGAATGATATTATGAAACGCCTGGCTAAAGGAGAAGACTTTTTAGCCGTAGCCACAAAATATTCTGATGATCCTGGTGCTGCAACTAATCATGGCGACCTGGACTATATAACAGTTTTTACACTCCCCTATGAGTTGGAGAATGTCATTTATAATACACCGATTGGAAAGTATTCAAAACCTCATGCTTCGAAAGCAGGTTATCATATTTTCAGAAATCTGGGAGAAAGAAGAGCTAAAGGCAAAATAAAACTGCAACAGATATTATTAGCATTCCCTCCGGGAATCGGCGAATCTGGTAAGAAAGATCTAGCCAGACTGGCGGACTCACTTTATAAGCAAATACTCAAGGGTGCTGACTTCGGCCAATTGGCATCCAAATACAGCAATGATATTATCAGTGCTTCTAATCAGGGAAATATTCCTGATGTAGGCGTTGGTCAGTATGAGCCTGATTTTGAAAAAATGGTTTGGTTGCTGGCTAAAGATGGCGCAGTTAGTAAACCTTTCCTCAGCAGCCATGGATATCATATCGTAAAAAGAGTCTCCGTAACACCCATTGTCACCAATCCTGCCGACAAAGCAAATATGACTGCTATTGAACAAAGAGTAAAATCTGATGATCGCTGGAAGACAGCAAAGGATTTTATTTATGAGCAGGTGAAAAATAAAGCTGGTGTTAAAAGACTCCCTTATAATGAGTCAGCCTTGTATGCATTAAGCGACAGTATGCTGGATGGCAGGCCCGCATTGAATGGTCGTAATATGAGTACCAGTACAGGACTGTTTACTATAGGTAAAAAGACATATACTGTTGTAAACTGGATAGCTTATGCTCAGGGATATCGATATAAATCTGACAGAAGTGGATTAAAAACATATCCTGACCTCATGGATGAATTTGTGAAGTATTCCATGTATCAATATTATCGGGACTACCTGGAAGATTTTAACGAAGAGTTTCGCAACCAGATGACGGAATTCAAAGATGGCAATATGTTTTTTGAGATCATGCAACAGGAAGTCTGGAATAAAGCGCAGACGGATTCATTAGCCTTACTTGCATTGTTTCAAAAGAACCTTTCTCAATATGACTGGAAGAAAAGTGCGGATGCTGCTATATTCTTTTGTTCAGATGAAACGGCAGCTAAGACGCTGCATGAGCAATTGAAAAAAAATCCAACATCCTGGAGATCTGCTGTTCAGAAACTGAACGACAGGGTCGTAGCCGACTCTTCCAGATATGAATGGTCTCAATTGCCAGGTCTTGGTACTATAGTACCTAAAGATGGAATGGTAACGGCAGTGACTATGAATAAATCAGATAATTCCGCTTCATTCAGCTACATCAATAAAGTATACACTCAACCATCCCATCGCTCTTTCGATGAAGCAAAAGGTTTGGTGATGAATGATTATCAAACTATACTGGAAGAAGAGTGGGTCAAATCGTTGAGAAAGAAATATCCGGTGAAGGTGGATCAGGCAGTGTTTGAGGCAATTTCGAAATAAGTCAGGAGTCAGGAGAAGATGTTAGATGTTAAATGCTAGATTTTAGATGAATTATTTAATTGATCAATTGAATAATTCATCTAAAATCTAGCATTTAGCATCTAACATCTTCTCCTGACTTCCGTCTCCTGACTTTCTTATAGTTGTTTTACCGCATTCGCAATCACATGCGGTTTTCCTAAAGTATAATAGTGTAATACTGGCACCCCATTTTTCTTCAGGTCCTTTGATTGATGTAATAACCATTCAGTACCTACCTGTTCTACTTCTTCATCAGTTTTACATTTCAGGATTTCATTTGATAGATCCTGTGGAAGGTCTATGTGAAATGTTTTAGGCAACATGGTCAGTTGTTTCCGATTATAAATCGGTTTCAACCCGGGAATAATAGGTACATTAATTCCTGCCTCGCGACATGCTTTGACAAATGAATAATACTTCTCATTATCAAAAAACATTTGGGTTACTATGTAATCGGCACCACCATCAACTTTTTCTTTCAGATAGCGCAAATCGTTTTGCATATTTGGCGCTTCAAAATGCTTTTCGGGATAGCCTGCAACCCCTATGCAAAAAGTAGTTTTATTTGTTGCCTTCAAATCCTCTTCCAGATAAATTCCCGCATTGAGGTTTACAACCTGCTTTAAAAGATCACTGGCATATTTATGACCGCCAGGTTCGGGCTCAAATGCTGTTTCATTTTTGGCAGCGTCGCCTCTTAATACCAGTACGTTATCAATACCCAGGTATTGAAGATTAAGAAGTGCATCTTCTGTGTCATTGATACTAAATCCACCGCAGATCAGGTGAGGTACTGTATCTACGTTGTATTTATTCATAATTGCCGCACAAATAGACTCCGTACCCGGACGCTTGCGAATGATTACTTTTTCAAAACTACCGTCGAGCCTTTTCTTAAATACATGCTCACTGCGATGATAAGTAACATTTATAAATGCCGGGTTAAACTCCATCAGGGGATCCAGATGTTTATATAAAGCATCAATTCCTTTTCCTTTCAATGGAGGTAATACTTCGAAAGACACCAATGTTCCCTTAGCCTGGTTGATATGATCTATTACTTTCATCTTATAACATTATAATAAAGAGACAAACTGCCTCCCTTTCTTTGGGTTGCAAATCTAATACAGAATGGCCTTATAATAAACTGCTATTTAAAGGCAATAAAGGCTGAATAATATCATAAAAAACGCTCCTTTGGCCTTAAAGAGGTGCCCAATTCTTATTTTTGTCCCAATGTCAATTACTATATACGCCAAAAATCTGGTAAAACGTTATGGTAGCCGTACGGTGGTAAACCATGTTTCCTTTGATGTAAAACAAGGCGAGATCGTGGGTCTGCTTGGACCCAATGGTGCCGGTAAAACCACCTCTTTTTATCAGGTAGTAGGTCTTATAAAGCCTGATGAGGGGTCCGTATTTCTCAATGAACAGAATATTACTGCCCTGCCGATGTATAAAAGGGCACAGATGGGCATAGGTTATCTGCCTCAGGAAGCTTCTGTGTTTCGTAAGCTAAGTGTGGAAGATAATATCAGTGCAGTTTTGGAAATGACCAAACTCTCAAAAAACGAACAAAAAGAAAAACTGGAAAATCTGCTTGATGAGTTTCGTCTGCACCATGTTAGAAAAAGTAATGGCGACGTATTAAGTGGTGGTGAAAGAAGAAGAACAGAAATTGCCCGTGCACTGGCGGTAGATCCTAAGTTCATTTTACTTGATGAGCCTTTTGCGGGTATTGACCCTATTGCTGTTGAAGATATACAGGCCATAGTTGCCAAACTGAAATACAAGAATATCGGAATACTGATCACAGACCATAATGTAACGGAGACACTGTCTATTTGTGATCGGGCATATTTACTCATTGATGGTAAAATTTTCCAGCATGGTACTGCGGAAGAGCTGGCTGCTGATGAACAGGTGAAGAAACTTTACCTCGGCAGGAACTTCGTTTTACGTCGCAAAGACTGGATACACGAAGAAGCATTTAAAGCTTCCCGCATTTCTAATAACGAATAGCCAACTGTTATTGCTTCAAATTAGTTATTTTGCCGGCGACTATGAGTCTCCTCAGTCCCGCTATATCATCAATTGCCAGAATGCGTTTATGGCGTATCGAAGGATGGAAAAACAATCCTTTGGAATCTCAGCGTGAAGTATTGCAGGATCTGGTGACTTCAGCTCAATACACGGAGTTTGGAAGGAAACACAATTTTCAATCCCTTTTTAATGTTCGCTCGTTCAAGCAGGCAGTTCCGGTGCATGAATACGAAGACCTGAAACCCTATATAGAACGTATAATGCATGGTGAACAGAATGTACTTTGGAATACACCTGTGTATTGGTTTGCCAAGAGCAGTGGAACTACCAGCGACAAAAGTAAATTCATTCCAATCAGTGAGGAAAGTCTGGAAGACTGCCATTTCAAGGCAGCCAAGGATGTGTTGACGATGTATTATCAATTCAATCCCGAATCAGCATTGCTCACGGGAAAGGGACTGGTAATAGGGGGTAGTCATAATATCAACCCCATGAATAATGAAGCGCAGTACGGAGACCTAAGTGCGGTGCTTCTTCAAAACACTCCTTTTTGGGGTCACTGGCTTCGTACTCCGGATCTTAGTATTGCATTGATGGACGAATGGGAAAGCAAGATTGAAAAGCTGGCGGAGAGTACAATAAAAGAGAATGTCACTTCCATATCAGGAGTGCCAACCTGGACGATGGTACTGTTTAAGCGGATACTGGCGATGACAGGTAAAAAATCAATGAATGAGGTATGGCCCTCACTGGAGCTATATATGCATGGTGGTGTTTCATTTACTCCTTACCGTGAACAATTTGAAAAGTTAATTGGTAAAAAGATCAATTACCTGGAAATGTACAATGCCAGTGAAGGATTCTTTGCGGCTCAGGAGAAACCCGGTGACGACGGAATGTTATTATTCACAGATCATGGTATTTTCATGGAGTTTATGCCAGTCAGTGAGTATGGAAACAAACATCCGCAAACTATCAGCCTGCAGGATGTAGAGATTGGCAAAAATTATGCTCTGGTCATCAGTACCAATGGAGGGCTGTGGCGTTATCTTTTGGGAGATACTATACAATTCACCTCGTTACATCCATTCAGAATTAAAGTGTCTGGCAGACTGAAGCACTACATGAATGCTTTCGGCGAAGAAGTGATTGTAGATAATTCCGATAAAGCCATTGCAATGGCGGGAGTCAAAACAAATTCCATCATCAATGATTATACAGCTGCTCCCGTTTACTTTTCTGAAAGTGCAAATGGAGCGCACGAATGGCTGATTGAATTTGATAAAGAACCAGATGATATAAATCTATTTGCGATCGAACTCGATAAAGCATTAAAAGAAATTAATAGCGACTATGAGGCCAAACGTCATAAAGATATAGCTCTTCGAATGCCCATTTTGCACGTATTGAAGAAAGGGACTTTCAACGACTGGCTACGTAGCAAAGGTAAACTCGGCGGGCAACATAAAGTGCCCCGATTGAGCAATGAAAGAACCTACCTTGAAGAAATATTACAGTTCAAATAACCGATTTTTGCTATCTACAAAAAACCAACAAATGAAATTACTGGAGAATAAAATCGCCATTGTAACCGGAGCCGCAAGAGGTATTGGTGAGGCAATTGCTATCAAATTTGCGGAACAGGGCGCGTCAGTTGCTTTTACTTATGTGAGTGACAGCAGTGCACCAAAAGCAGCAGCTCTCGAAGAGAAATTAAAAGGGATGGGTGTCAAATCCAAAGCATATCAAAGCAATGCCGGTGACTTTGCACAATGTGAGTCATTCGTAAATGATGTGGTTAAAGAATTTGGAACGGTAGATATCTGTGTAAATAACGCTGGTATCTCAAAAGATAATCTCCTGTTACGTTTATCGGCGGACCAATGGGATGAAGTTATCAAAGTAAACCTGAACAGTGTGTTTTATATGACGAAGCAAGTGATCAGACCGATGATGAAAGCAAAATCAGGTGCTATTATCAATATGAGTTCTGTAATCGGTGAAATGGGCAATGCAGGCCAGAGTAGTTATGCTGCCAGTAAAGCAGGTATCATTGGATTTACCAAAAGTGTCGCAAAGGAATTAGGTAGCAGAAATATCCGATGCAATGCTATCGCACCAGGATTTGTAGAAACAGACATGACATCTTACCTCAAAGAAGGAGAGGCTGGAGACAAATACAAGGCTGGTATTCCACTCGGAAGATTTGCCACTGCTGAAGACATTGCAAACACTACTTTATTCCTCGCATCTCCAATGGGTGCATATATTACAGGACAAACCATTAGTGTTTGCGGGGGCTTAAATATTTAAACTTTTGAGGCAAGTCACCTGAATCGTGAATAAAATTACTGCAGGTTGATTTTTCCCGCAGATCTCGCGAATCACGCAAATGTTTAGTTTTTTATGAACTCAAAATATCTGCGTGATTCGCGAGATCTGCGGGAAAAATCAACCTGCAGTAATTTTATTCACGATTATCCGGTTTTCACCTCCTGTTTCGATTGCATTCGTGCTTCAGACAGAGCTTTGCGGAGTTTATTTAGTTTATAATATTTGAGGTAATGATATCGGGCCTGGTTCTTTGCAATGACCCAGCCATTATATCCGCTGAGAAATCCCCCGAGAAGAATATAATCTTTTAAAAAAAACCAGCTCGGGCTCGCCCACATTTTTAACCAACTGGCTTTCTTGCCTAATCTGAATAAAGACTGAGCAGCAATAGAGCTAAAGTTTTCATTTCTGCGGATATGATCATCTATAGTATCACAGATATAATGAAGGATGTCACCTTTGAGATGAGAAACCGGAGTATTTACTTTCAAGCGAATTCTGTCGTGTGGGTCAATGCCTGACCAATGAGCCACTCTTCTGTCAAATAAACGGATCTTGGCTTCAGGATACCAGGATCCATGCCGAATGAATTGTCCGCAATAGTTTGCGCAGCGGTTAATTTTATAAGCTTTAAAAGCAAACTCATTTTTAGCTTCAAGAATGGATTGTATTAGTCTTTCATCCAGGACTTCATCCGCATCCAGACTTAGTACATAATCATGACTTGCATATTCAAGAGCGCGGTTCTTTTGAGCCACATAACCTGCAAATGGTTGCTGGTATACGTTAGCCCCCTTTTCCCGTGCTATTGTAACAGTAGCATCCTTAGAGAAAGAATCGAGCACAATGATCTCGTCGGCAACTGATTTGACGGAGTCAATGCAGCGACCGATATTCTTCTCTTCGTTTAAGGTGATTATGACTACGGATAACAAACCCATTCCATAATTTTATATTTTCATTGGGGATAGCTATTATTTAGCTCCAATTTATTCATGCTTCCCCACTAAATTTGCCCCGATATGAATATTATACCCCTAAAGTATAAGGATACCATCTTCTCGGGTCTTTGTCTATTACTCTTTCTCAGTTTCTTTTTAACCTTCGCCAATGCCGCCAAAGTAATCATACTTGGGATGGTCGTGCTTTATTCATTTGGATACAATTCATTTTCCGAAAAATGGCAGTTACTTAAGGATCGTAAATACATCTGGTGGATGCTTGCTTTCGCCATTTACATAATAATCAGTGCCTGGCTTCTATCTGACAATCACCAAGATGCGGGTCGTGCTTTAGAAAAAAGGTTACCCTTATTGTTCTTTCCATTAAGTATTGGTCTGATTAGAATAAATAAAGAACTAAGAAACAAAATCCTGCTTGGCTTTGCCATCATCGTGTGCATTTGTTGTTTTGCCAGTCTGATCTATGCTATATCACAATACCGAAAACTAAATAATTCAGCCTGGCTTTATAACGATGCACTCTCTTACCTCATTCGTCAACAATCAATTTATACTTCTCTTCTTGTTAATATATCCATCTATATATTCGGGTACTTTATATTTTTTAGCAGTTTATCTTCTGCTAAAAAATTTTGGTGTGGCTTTGCGATATTCTTTCTACTGATCATCAGCTATATGTTAGCCAGTAGAAATATGATGCTGTTTTTATATCTCAGTCTGGTGATTTTTGTATTTTATTATATCCTTAAAAGGAAAAAATACCTGGAAGGAGTCACCCTGCTGATGGGAATATTCATTCTCGTTTTCCTGGTATATAAGTTCTTTCCCAAAACGATCAACCGGTTCAAAGAGTTGGCTTATACTCAGTTTAATTATAAAAACGATGCCGCTGAAAGCCATTATGCAGGAAATTTAACTGCTGAACAATGGAATGGAGCTAATTTTCGCCTTGCTGCCTGGCCCTGTGGCTGGCAAGTATTCAAAGAGCATCCTGTTGCTGGCGTGGGCCTGGGTGATAAAACTGATGAACTATATAAAGTTTACCGCGCCAAAGACTTCCAGTTTGCACTCAGGACCGAAAAGAACGTTCATAACAATTACCTTGACATCCTTTTTAGTCTGGGCATTGTCGGTTTCCTGCTTTTTATTACAGGTTGGTTCCTTTTACCCTTGATTCGTTTTATAAGATCAAGGGATGGATTAGCTGTTTTAATTCTAATTACATTTTTACTGGCAATGATTTCAGAGAACTATTTTGACCGAAGTCTGGGCGGAATGTTGTTTGGATTTTTTATTCCATTCATGTTAACAGGAAATGATAAATTGAAAAACGAAAAAGCTTAGTGATTATCGTCCATATATAGCTCAACAGCTTTTTCGGTATCACCAAAATACTTCAGCTCACCATTTTTCATAAAGGCACTTCGTTTGCAGTATTTTCGAATTGTGTCCATACTATGGCTAACAAGAATCACTGTTTTTCCTTCAATCCACGAGCTTTCAAATACTTTGATTGCCTTTTCCTGGAACTTTACATCCCCAACAGCAAAAATCTCATCCAGAAACATAATATCAGCCCCAGCATTAACAGCAATTGAAAAACCAAGCCTGGCTACCATACCGGATGAGAAATATTTAATCTTCGTATCAATAAATCCTTCCAACTCTGCAAATTCTACAATTTTGTCAAAGAGAACATCAATCTCTTTGATTTTTAACCCCAATACTGAGCCTGATACATATATGTTTTCTCTCGCAGTCAGTTCATGACTCATCCCTACTCCAAGATTCATTAGCATTGTAGTGCCATTGATTTTAAGATAACCTGTATCACTTGGGTATACTCCTGCAAGGAGCTTAACCAATGTCGATTTACCGCAACCGTTCCTTCCAATTAAACCTATGCACTCCCCCTGATGTATTTCCATCGACACCATCTTTAGAGCCTCAACTCTTTTGCGTCTTGGTGGGTTGAACAAATTAAATAGCCTATGCTTCACAGTATTATGACTATCCTCGCTAATATTGAAGGTCTTACTTACGTTTTTTGCAATTATTGCAGTTTTGTTTTCCATTGTTAATTCATTAAAGTTTTTCAGCAGCTTTAGATCCAAGTTTGTTGAGAATTAATAGGCCTGCTAATAACAGAAATATAGCATATCCGAAATCCCAGATCAAAAGTTCCATATCTGGCGCCTTCCCCTCCATCATCACTCTTCTGGCGTTGATAATGATACCTGCCACTGGATTTCCATAATCAAAAGATGGAAGTGCGTCTTTAAAAGTTTTTAAGCTATAAAAAATAGGAGATAGGAAAAACAGGAAACTGGTAAACACATTCCATATCTGGTTTATGTCCTTTGCAATTATATAGATATTGGATAAGATCAGCGAAGTCCCCAGAGACAGAATAAATAAATTCAGGAATAGTGGTACAATCCAAATATTGAGAACATTTACTCCAATAGATTCTTGTTCAATTAAATTATAAAATAGCAGAAACATTATAAAATTGAAGAAAAATCCGATTGCATTACTCATCAAAGTAGAAACATAAATCTCCAATTTATTCATATTACTGTACTCGTAGAGATACTTTTTGGTATTTAGTATTTGTATGGTACCAGTGGTCGATTCCACAAAAAAATTCCAAAGAATCAAACCTATAAACAAATATGAAGCGAATGCCGGAACTGTAGAGTTTAATATGATTTTGAAAACAACATAGTAAATACAAATGTCGAGGATTGGTTTTAACAATGCCCAAAAAAGGCCAAGTTTGTTCTCATAATATCTTAGCTTAAACTCGATCTTGGCCAAAAGCCAAAGTCTTTCAAGCTTATTTGATCTACTGATCCAGTCTTTCAGAATACGAATAACCATTTTTTCATTTATTAAGTAATCTATAAATTTTATACGCAAGCGGTTTGACGTACCTATTGCGTTTAATCAACTTTATTAATTTCAATGAGAAGTTTCCTCCAAATGGAATCTTATCGGCCAAGTGATGATCCAGGCTAGGATTATCCATATTCAATCCCGGACCGTTTGCGTTGAGAAGATTGAAAAGATCGGGCGCAAATTTAGCATAAATCCTTTTATGCTTTTCACTGATATGTTGAAACAGAACAAGTTTTTTTTCTTTCGAAAGGCCTCTAACCATTGACTTTGCCCGAATTCTATAATTGAAAAGTGGCTCAGGAATAACAACTCCATTTAGTCCGGATGCGACCATTGAAACAACACTTTCATAATCTTCCCATCCTTGAAACAACATTTCACTATCATTCATCCCCGCGTGAAGAAAACTATTTAATTTATACACTAATGAGCTGCTATTTATCATATTATGATAAAGTAAAACAGGCGGCTCTGGTGTGAATGCAGGCCAGATTTTATCAGAATCACCGAAATATTGAGTCCAACAACCTGAAAAATGAACGTTATCATAGGAACTTATTGCAGCTATAGCTTTTGAATAGTAAGTTTTCTCCACCGTATCGTCTGCGTCCAGAAAAGCAAGATATTCACTGCTGGAAAGTTTTGCTCCGTAGTTCCTTGCCTTTGCCAATCCCGAATTGGCAATATCTACAACTCGTATCTTGTCGTGGTTACGATATTTATCCAATTTCTTTAAGCTATTGTCGTCCGTACTTCCATCATTTATGATAATTATGTCCTTATCAGGATATTCAGATAATAAAATAGATTGAATTGTCTCGTCAAGAAAATGGCCCATATTAAAATATGGTACTACAACCGTTAGCTTTCCTCTTTTTGACGAATTATTAGTTATTGCAAAATCAGAATCAATTTGACTTCTAATAAAAGGATAATTGGTCCTTGGAGCTAAACCTTTCCTCAATATTTTTGAAATTATTGATAATTTCATTTCGTAAATGACATCTCCATTGTAACCATTCTTTACTCTTTCAAAAGCATTCTCAACAATATTTTTCTTTTCACGTACACTTAAACTTAAAGCATGCTCTAATTGGGATCTAAAACTTTCAGGCTCTTCATGATCAAAAACAAATCCCTCGACACCATTTCTAATAACCTCCCTATGTCCTCCTTGTTTTGACACTAGCAATAATTTGTTCAAAGCCATCATTTCGAAAACGACGTAAGGCAAATTGTCATTATTGCTGGGGACAACGACAATTTTGGCTTTAGCAAGTCTTTGGGATCTTTTTGAGGGCGGTATTTTATCTTCAAGCTTTAACAAGCCATTTTCAATATATTGGTGATATTTTTTGCGGATCAGGTCTCCCATTGAAATATCTTCAGGATGATAGACAATATCTTGTCCTCCCAGAAGATATAATGGCTCTTTGAAACCGTCGTCCCATAAATCTTTGAAATATTTTAAAAGCTCAAATGCCCCTTTCTGTGCAGTCAATTTTCCATAAAAAACAATTTGATCCGCATTGTTTGGGTGGTCCGTCTCGTTAATTTCAATTGTAAAGGAAAATGGATTTGGAACGATGCTTAGATTTTGATTTGTCAGATCGAATCGCTTTGCCAATTCATCAACCATGAACTGACTTGGTGAAATGATATGATCAGCTGCCTGCAGACAGAATTTTTCCATTTCACAAATCCAGTAATTGGGATATCGATACATTGGTACATGGTTGTATTCCATATACAGGAAAGATGGGGAATGCATAGTGATAAGAATTGGAATATTCTTACACCAACTATAGTTCAAATACTTATACTGCATCAAGTAATATGCAATACCTAAATATTCCTGTGATTCTATAATGTCTGGAGCACCTTCTTTCTCTACAAATTGCTTTACAATATTCGCAAACTCCAAACTAATATTGGTAACATACCCCAGAAAATGTCCAGATTTAGTGAAAGAGGGATTAAACCTGATAAGTCGAATATTATCTGTGGCTTCAATCTTTATTCCTGATACATGATTGTCATTTATAAAAACTGATACCTGGTTTCCTTTCGAAGCCATGATAGTGGCTGTTTGACTACAATAGGTGCCAATGCCGCCGCCAAAAAAAGGTGGATACTCCGTTGTAAGCAACCAGTATTTCAATTTTTGTATTTTTTCACATTGTTATCAAATAATGACTTAAAATTCCGGCGTCCCATAATCACCTTAAGTACATGCCCAACCCTCTTAAACCAAAGAGGTAAAATTTCGTATTCGTAATAATAAAAGTTTTTAATCTGCTGTATTTTCGAAATTCCGAGTTCTGAAAAGGCATCTGTATCTGCACTCGGTTTAAGGAGTAAATCCAGGTAATCTGTTTTTGTCTTCACTGTTTCTTCCAGATATAGGATATAACGTTTTGTTTCATTCTCTTTTTGCAAACTCAAATTTCGATACTTCACCAATTGCAAAATATTTTCTGCTAATTGGCCCAGCTTTTCCTTGAGTCGATTTTCAATTCGCTCAATTTCTTTACTAGAACTGATACGCGAAAAAACTATCAGGGGCTTCTCTTCATTCATTAACAAATCGGTAAAATCTGATTCAACTGAACTTACTTCTTTTAAATTGAAGTCAGTATAGGTACGACTCTCCAGGGGCACAATAGCTATATTCTTAAAACCAAGTTTCGCCAACTCACTTACCAGGTTTTTCTTCCATTTCTCAAAACTGCTGTCATCAGTTAACTTTTCAACAAATACTATATGAGAATTACCAAATTTATAGTAATTGACATCTGCCAAAATCGTAATTAGTTTTAATACCCACTTACCATTCAGCTTTCCTTCAAAACTACCTTTACCTTTTAATATTGTCACACTAAAGGGCTGGTTGTTGCCTTTGTCGATTAACTCAGAAATGAGCTTTTGAAGATCCTGAACGTTTCCTTCCTTGACCTCAAAAGAGAAATAAGAGTCAATATCACTCCCAATAAGTCCTATTTCCTCATAAACGGAAATATCACTTATCAAATGATTTTGTATGAGGTTCTTAAATTCCATAAATGCTATACCCTTGTGATGTCGCGATCCATGATAACATTCTTTCCCAGGAATGTATGTATGTTCCCTTTGAAAAATCAAGTTCATTTCCCTCTTCCAAATCTTTAATAATCTCCAGAAGATCAGTCTCTGGTTTTTCAAAAAAACTCTTCAAAATATCAAACCGAATAACATAAATACTACCTGCGATAAAATTGAAATCTGAAAAATTCAAGCATAATTTGGAAATAAGACCTTTCAGAATCTGGTTGGAGTTTGAATTAAACTTTTTGGTCTGGAAATTAAACTCGTTTTGTATGAATGATGCAGAAGCAACAATTCCGACTTTATCATCCTGGAAATAATGGTCCATTTTGGTCAGGCACAAAGGGGAGATCACCTTTAGAAGTTCATTCCTCCATTGAACACCATTGCCTAGATGAGGGCTCTTTTTATCGTGAACGATCAATACATACTTCGAACTTACATTAATATTGAAAACAGCGTTAATTAAAAAGAGCTTAGCCCCAATATCTCTTCCCTTCGGCGGATTAATATAAATGAGCGCTTTATTAAACTCCTGTTTAATCATTTCTACAACTGCCGGATTGAAAAAGTTACCCAGATTAAATACGAATAAGGTTTTGTATTTTTTTAGTGCTTTTAATTTATCCAAAAGGTTCATCACTTCCTCAGGGTAAAATAAATGACATATCACAATGTAATCGTATCTATCAGTCTTCTCCAACACTTGTTTGTATCTCTTAATTGTTTAAGATTTTTTTCTTAAAACCATGTAGGCCTGTGGCAATACACTTCTGTCATCAACAAAACTGCTAAGTTTCAAATTGTCTTTTGTCCAATTTTGCTGTACATATTTTCCCGGAATAAGTGCATCTCCATAAATATCACCTGGCAAAGCTTCACCTCCTCCGTTGGGAGCATACAGGAATTTTCCAGCGTCGTATTGCTTATGGTTTTCGGTAACATCGACAAAGGATCTTGCAAGCGTTTCTTCCCATCCATTTGTCGCTCCTCTCTCGCGAATGTTATTGCAAAAGTCTATAAATGTTCTACCCTGTGTCGTGATAATGATGTGGCCTCCCGGTTTTGTTACTCTTGCCAGTTCATTTATCCAAGCATTTGCCGCTTTTTCAGATAAATGAGAAAATACTGAATAGGCAAAAATCAAATCGAAGGAATTGCTATTGAAAATTGTAGGCGGCAATAAATCAATTTTGATTAACTGCCCATAAAGTTTTGTTTCCTTGCATACATCAATAATCATTTGCCATGGATCTGCCAGGTATAGATTATCATGATAAACATTTCGATAGAAAAAACGTGCATATCTACCCCATCCACAGCCAAAATCTAAAACTTTACTGTCTTGATGTAATGGACTATTAGCTTTTCTTAGTTCTTCTTCAATTATTGAATAAAATACAAAAGCTTCTCGAAGGGCATGCTCATTGGAAGAGCCTACAAAAGAAGATTGAATGCTCGCATCTGGAAAGGATGGAAAGTTAATCCCGTCGATTTGCTTTTCATTAACACTTCTGATTAATAAATTCAGCCATTCTCTGGCAGAAAACTTACTTGAATAGTCGTATAATTCCTTTGCTGTCATAAATAAAATTTTAGATTAATTCTGTGGTATAGGTATCGCGTAGGGATAATTGTTAGGATCTGGTCGGACGATTTCTGAGAAATCGACATTTAATTCTTTATAAAAAATGCGTGTATCAATAACAATTTTGTTTTGCATTTCTGCCAGAATAGAAAAAATTCTCTCCACTGCATGGCAAAGAGTGCCATCTTTAATATTCTTCAAATCTTTTTCCTCTTCAAAATCGCTTTCCTTAAGATTTAAGTTCTTAAGTGTTTTTAAAACGTCTGTGCGAATCCAAAACATCCCCCCTGCCACAAAGAAAAATTCCTTCTGAATGTCAAACTGCAATTTTTCAGCCAATTTGTAGACATTCGACTTGTTTTCACCCCAATAGTTTTTAGTATTTAATAAATGTCCATCGGGGCCTATTATTCCAATTTCCGGATACTTTTCAAAGTATGAGTATATTGAATCGATAAGATTCTGGTTCTGCATGAGCTTTCCATATAACTCTTTTCTCCATTTGTCTCCGTCTGTTCTGTGAGGAGATTTTTTGGAGTGTATTCGACAGAGGTACTTACAACCAGACTCCACAATTTCGTCGATAAATACAAGTAAAGGGTAAATGTCTTTCCCTCGATTTTTAACGATTTTTACTTTAGCATCTGAAAAGTCTTTCAGTATTCTGGCCTTTAAATCAGTTGTTTCCCTGGCATTCTCTTTTTCAGCAAGACTAATAAAGAGATTATACTTTTGCCCAAGATTATTAATATTATTTTTTATTTCAGGCCAAAGGTCATAATGGAAAATATGAATACAAAATGCAACTTCATTCGACTTCGGTTTGATTTTATTTACTTTAGCCGGGAAGTAGTCAAGAACCTGTGCAGTCTTATCTAAGACTGAATGTCCATAGTAACGATCCGGTTCAAGGTGAGTGCCTTCTGCCCATTCGTTCCAGGCATTTATAAAAATAAACCGGTTTTTTTCATCAAACCTGTCATTCGTGTATTTGGCAATTTTGTACAACCATGTTCGATACTCCGAAGGACTCGAAAAATGAAAAATATGACCATCATTATTACGTCTTGCAGTGTTGTCCCATGCCGGCATTATACCCTTGTACGTTTTATTGTCTGAATACTCAAGTTTTGATAAATTAGCTGCAACCTTTCTGTAATCATATACCTTTCCTTCAAAATCTTTATTGTATAAACTGTGTCTTACAGTCAGCTCATCCTTTGTATCCAACTCAATATAGCCAGCCGGAGTTGCCGGAGGAAATTCAACCAGCGCATCAAGGCCAAACTGCTCGGCATTCTCGCAACCAAATCCTTTTACTGCCATCAAATAAATACCGGGTAATCCCATTGCGGCAGCTCTCTTTCTCCAAAGAGCAACTGTACTTTTAAAATCAGGAAACAATGCTGGTCTATAAATCATCAAAACAGGTTTATCATCTACTTTGATATATCGAGCGTCGTCAAAAAAATGTACAACAGAGTCCAGATAACGCGCGTCACTTTCCTGTGTATGATTTTGTTTTAAAAGTATGTGAGTATCGAGACCATCCCATCTTTTGGTCCAGTTTTCATTAGCCCAACAAAGCATGAAATTGATGTCTATATCCTTGTTTTCAAACAATAAATCCAATGGCTTTTCCAGCACACGTTTACCGTCAAACCAGTAATGGTAAACACAAAAGCCGTGAATGCCATAATGCCTTGCCAGGGCAGCTTGCTTTCTAATCACATTCACATCGGTGAGATCATAAAATCCCAGTTCACCTGGCAAATGTGGCTGATAGTGAGAATTAAATTGCGAAAAGGCCTTAGTTACGTTTGTCCATTCAGTAAATCCTTCTCCCCAGTTCTTATTATTTACCGGAGTAGCGTGGTATTGCGGTAAATAAAATGCAATTGGTTTAATAGAAGTATTCACTACTTTGAACTCTCTTTTTTCCTTATAATCTTCATTTCTGTTTCGAAGGAAATAAACTGTGTCTTCGAAAATTCTATCAACAAATATATTTTTAACTGGTTCAGTTGATTTTGGAAACTCTACATGCTCAATAACGTGAAGCTTAATATCTTTTTTGATATTGCCGATAGTAGAAGCCAAAGACTTAATGCCCTGGCGCATGACCGAATTGGTCTTTCGTCTGTCTCTAGCAAACTGATTAATAAAGACAGAGTACTTATTCAACCTTGTTAGATAAAAATGTTTTATTTCAAAGTTCAGACCGCCCGCTGCATTCTCATGTGGATCAAGTCTTATTTGTCGGCAATCAGCATTTAATTTAACATAAAAGTCTACATTGCTCTCGCTCTTAACGTTAAATACGTGCGCACTCTCTTCACTAAAACCTCTCCCAAAATCAAAATAAATTTTCGCAGTGATGTTATCTAATGTCAGGTTCTTGAACTTAATATTAAGGCGAACCCGATACCATCCATATTCAAGTGGCTTTTTGAAACTAAACCAAAGTTGCGGATCGTTAGTAATAGACGAAAATTGGGTTCGTTCAAATTGCTGTAGATTTTCAATTGATGTTAAATGGTCGACCAATAGATTCATGTCAGGGTGGTGTTTTTAATTGTCTAATTTGAAAAATTCTCTATTAATTAATTTTTTGTAACTTTTTTCTCTATTGTTTTTAATATCCTGCCTTGATTTATCATAATCTTTTTAAGTTCTTCCAATGAGTCATTCATTTTATCGATTTGAGCCAATTCTATTTGTGATGCCTTACCCGATTGATTAATTCCTACTAGTTCTTCACTCCAATCGTCTGAGGTAATCTTTGAAAAATAAATCTGTACTGTTATCTGTTCTTCATCAAAATCCTTTACAGCCGATGAAATATCGATTATCGGGTCATTGTCAATAAAGATCAATAAGCGCTTTCCCGGGTAAAGCACACTACCGAAACCAACTATACCTTTAAACTCAAAATTGCTTGAACTGTCTCCCTTCCATTCAAATTGCCTTATTCCAGATTTTCGGATTAGTGTGATCTGTTCCAGATATAGCATACCTGTCTCATTCGTTGGGTCAATCCTTATACTATTGATCGGGCCACCACCAATGATCGTTTGCTCAAGTACCTCTTTCCCTTTTATTATGGTATCAACTGTTATTGAATTCGATTCAGAATACTCCAAATCGGACACCGTCTTCCAAAAGATCTGAAACGAAATTTTCTCCAGAAATTTATTAAATGGTTGGTCGGAAACTACATTGCCTTTACTCCTTGAAACAAGTGATCTATCAGGAATTCCAATTCTACTACCAATTGCTGTTTCACTAAGAAATTCTATTTCTTTCTCTCGACAAAATGACAAATTTTCATCATCAAATTCGATCAGCTCCCTCACTAAGGCTATAACTATTTTTTCTATCGATTCAAATTCCCTCCCTTTAGGCTGATCTATTTTCCCCAGTCTCAATAAAGAATGAAGAAGCCCTCTGTATAAAATATAAAAGAGAGGTAAGTCCTCCTTATATTCCCATTCCTGATCAAAAACGTAAACAGTGCCATCATCCCTTTTTATAATATTGAACGGCGACAGGTCAACATATCCACCCTTCAAAAGCGTTCTTCCATTCTGTTCAAAGCTGAATGCTTTTAATATAGACAAATAAGATGATGCCCAGGTCTGTATTTCAGCAAATGACCATTCCCTTTTTCCTAAGATTATTATTGCATCCCATATAAGTAGTTGACCGCGGGTATACAACTCATCGACGAGTATATTACTAACTTTACTGTTACTCTGGTTGGGGTTATTATAAAGTCTATACCGGTTTACCTTAATCTTTTTACCAACCTGAATAAATTGGTTCTTTTTAGTAAATATCTTTTTCCTATATGAACTAAACGTTTCAGCCAGAACCACTTCTTTCTTATTGGAAGATTCTTGTTTCTGTGCAGAACATACAAATAAAAAAGAATTGCTTAAGTGCCTTATTAAGTCGTTTTGGATAAGATTGCTGATAATTAAATTGGTAGCGACCGAAACATCATCTCCCGGAAGCAATTTTCCTAGCAATAGGTTTGAAACATCAAATTTTTTTGTAAGCGCAGATTCAAACACGATCACTTCCGGTTCAATAAAATTAGGAAAGGGGTAAGCTGTTTGATTTATATAAAGTCCGGCACTTTTTATAATATCTTCCAACTCTGTCTTGCTAAAAGAAATTGATCCATTCTCAATTTTAGTTTCAATTTTTTCTGACTGTACTGTGTTCAGATGAACTATTCCGCACTTATTATTAGCAGCTAGTATCAGAATACCATCGGGAGAAAGAAATTTACTGGCATTTTTCAACAATGTTGAATAGGTTTCCCGCTCATTCTGATTTGAGCTTTTCTCAAATACATCTATTATAGTTATGACGTCAAATTTATCATTCGACCTGAATTCATCTAAAGTATCGCAAATAATTTCAACATTTTTCAGATCTCTACATCTCGCGGATGTCGCCATTGCAAGATGAATGTCGGATTCTAAAGCACATACATGAAAAGCTATTTCGCTAAGATATCTTGTTAAATTACCTCCGCTTGTTCCCACCTGTAATACTGACTTACCCTTCAATTGCTCAAAAAAGCAATGAAGTAAATTAGCCCCACCCGGCGAAAACGCTCGCCTTGATTGAGAGTCTATAATTCTGTCATATAATTCTTCAGAGCCGCTGGAAAGGTCACTTGACTGAGACAAAATCTCTAGCAAGTAGTTATCACTATCAGTGCCTGGAACAGAGTCGTTTTCATCGGATGGAAAATAAATCCCTCTATTTAATATGTATTTCTCAGAAATAGCCATTAAATTTCTTAAGTATAAGTCCTCTTTAGAAAAGACACTAGCTCATCTTTCCAGTTATGCATTTGATTAAATCCTATTTTATTCAAATTATCATTTGATAGTACAGAATAAAAAGGCCTTTTTACTACCAAAGGAAAATCCTTTACACTTGCTGGATATAACGGGGTATCTAATTTAAGGGTATCCCAAATTGTTCGCGCAAATTCATACCAGGATACTTCGCCTTCGCTACTCATATGATAAATTCCATACGCCTCAGTATTAATCAGCAAGGCAGTATTCTTTGCTATGCTTAGCGTGGGTGTTGGCGTTAAAATCTCATCATTTACAACTCTCACTTCCGGTTTTTCTTTAGCCAGCTTTAGCATAGTTGATACAAAATTTCCACCCTTGGCTCTTGAAGGTACTTTACCATATATGCCTGAAACCCTCACTACAAAAGATTCGTCACAATTATTCAGAGCAAAATATTCTCCTGATAATTTTGTATTGGCATATACATTTAAAGGATTAGGCCGGTCCATTTCTGTATATGGCTTTTGTTTCTGACCATCAAAAATATAATCCGTGCTATAATGTAGAAATTTGACCTTTTTGTCTGCACAAACACGTGCAATATTTAATACCGCGGACCCGTTTATCTGAAATGCTTTGTCAGGAAATTTCTCGGCTTCTGGTACAACATGGTAGGCTGCAGTATTTAATATAATATCGGGTTTAACCGAAGAAATAACAGAGTTTATGTTATCAATATCTGTTATTTCTATATCAGCATGTGTAAGTCCTATTACTTCGTGTGATTGTGATAATATATCTACCAGGTCTGATCCTAATTGTCCATTTGCACCTATTATAGCAACTTTCATTATTTCATTTGTTTAAATACGTGAATATTATAATAGTTAGGATTGTCAAAGTCTTTAAACTTGTCCAGATTCACGATCAGATTATCCAGTATTGCAGTTACATCATGCTTCGGTTTAAAACTAAGCGTGGTTATAGCTTTTTCGTTTGTCACTTTGTAGTTTCTGAAATCCTTGACGTTCTTAATATTTAATTTTACCGGTTTATTCAGTTTAGATTCTACTGCTTCTTTCACAAGATCTGCTACTTCACCAACAGTATAATTTCCACTTGATAAATTAAAAACACCAGTGATACCATCAGAACTTTCAATTGCTCTTATATAACCACTTACAGCATCTTCGATACTCAGGATGGGGCGCCAGATCGAAGGATTATTAACTACAACTTCTCCTGTAGTAATAGCTGTCTTGAACATCGTGTTTACAATTAGGTCAAGCCTCATGCGTGGGCTGTATCCACTGACTGTACCTTTACGGAAACAGATAACAGAAAAATCTTTATCTGCCATTCCAAGAACCCCTTCTTCGCCCTGTAGTTTAGAAATACCATAGGGGTAGTTGGAAATTGCTGGAGCAGTTTCATCATATAGCTCATTAACAGTATAGCCATAAACTGAACATGAACTTGCGTAAATCATTTTCTTTACGCCTGCTCTTTTAGCTATATAAGCCAGGTAAGAGGGTGAAGCTGCATTAAAGATAAAATTCTTGGCTGGTGAAAATTCCGCCATTGGATCATTCGAAAGACCCGCAAGAAACATTACCTGGTCATATCCTCTAAGTTCTTCTTCATGAAGTTCAAATATATCTTTCTGAATAATCTTTACTTCTTTTGGAAGGTGATTTCCGAACCACATCAGGTCGATTACATCTACTTCATATCCTCTTTCTAACAATTTAGGCACAAGGGCAGATCCAATATATCCTGCTCCACCTGCTATTAAAATTTTCATTCTTTTACTATGACTTTGTTAACTAATATTTGAAATTCTTAGAATCAGGGTTCTTCGTCCACTGATCCAGTGTCTGTGCTATTTCATCTTTTTTAGACAGTATAGGTGTTGACGTAGGCCATTTAATTCCTAGTGCAGGATCATTCCATAAAATACCGGACTCAGCCTTGGTACTTGTATATACACCAGTACATTTATATTGAATCTCTGCAAATTCACTTAGCACACAGAACCCTCTTGCAAATCCTGCTGGTGCATATACCATTTTTCGATTTTCAACTGAGGCTTCAACAGCCACATGTTTACCAAAAGTTGGACTTCCGATTCTAATATCTACCGCTACAAGAAATGCAGCACCCTGTGTTACTCGCATCAGTTTTCCCATTGGGGGTTCCCATTGAAAATGCAGACCTCTGACAACATCTTTTACTGATCCTGAATGATTGTCCTGAACAAATTCCATATTCAAACCAAATTCAGAAAACTTGTCTTTTCTGTATGCTTCGGTAAAAAACCCTCTTTCGTCTTTAAAGATCTCTGGGGTAATAATTACGAGATCCCTTATTTCGGTTTTCTCAACTTTAAATTCCATTTATTGGTTTTTTTAAATTTTCCGCGAAATTACGCCTTCCAGCTTACGGCACCGTCTTTTACAAACTGAAATTGACGGCACTCACCTCCAAATTCAGCTAATCTCTCCATGGTAGCATAGCGAGTAGTGCCTGGACAGTAAAAGAACATAAATCCTCCACCGCCAGCACCTGAAATTTTACCCCCTGTCGCACCGCTTTTTATCGCCGCTTCATAGATTTCATCAATCAAAGGATTCGATATCTCCTGAGCCATTTGTTTCTTATACTCCCACCCAAAATGTAGGATCTTTCCAATTTCATCAATCTTGCCTCGCAGCAATGCCTCTTTCATCATAACAGACTGCTCTTTAAGTTTATGCATAGCCTCGACCGACTTAGTATTGCCCTGTTGCACATTTACCTGTTGCATTTCAATGATCCGGGAGGATAATCGACTGGTTCCGGTATAATAAAGAATAAGATTATTACTTAATTCCGCCAGATACTCTGACTTAATCCTCAGCGGGTTAACGATTACTTTGTCCTGCCCGAATTCCATGAAATTGACTCCACCAAAGGCGGCTGCATATTGATCCTGTTTACCACCTGACATGTTTAAATCTGTTCTTTCTATCTCATATGCCAGGTGCGCAAGCTCGTATTCACCCAAAGGCAAACCCTGCCATTCAGCAAATGCTGATACAATAGAAACCACCAGTGAAGATGAAGTACCTAAACCGCTACCGGCTGGTGCATCAACATATGTAGTGAGTTTGAATGATAATGGCGTTTTTACATAATCCTTTACAATCCTGTTGTAAACTCCTTTTACCAAATCAAGTTTACCGTTAATCGGAAGCTCTATGGAAGATTTCAATACTTCATTTTCCTTCCGGTCTACCGACTCGAGAATTATTTGTCCAGTAGAAAGTGGTTCAATAGTAGTGTAAGCAAATAAATTAATAGTGGCATTCAGAATGGCACCGTTATATATATCAGAATATGGACTAACGTCTGTGCCCCCTCCAGCCAGTCCCAGTCGCAGCGGCGACTTGCTCCGAATCAGTTTATTCATTTCAGGGATATTTGATAGTTTATTCGATGACTACTGGTTAGTTGGTCTGGACTTATAAGGAGGGAAAGATGTTTTGAATGTAGTGTACAGAAGGAGGGACTATAATACTATAATGGTTTCCCATTAATTTGTATTTACTTTCAGCAAATTCATTTCGCAATAACATGTTTTAAAAATATCGCGCAAATCTATGCGTAATATGGATAGGATTATTATTTCAACTTGTCTTTTATTATACCAAATATGCTTCTCTTCTCGTAAGTTCTTTTATACCATTCTATATCCTGATTCAATCGATCGATATCATTTAAGAGTTTATTAATTAATTGTCTGTTGCCTTCACCTTTTCTCATGCATTCTACTAATTGATTACTTGTTTCCTGAAATAACTTGCCCTTCTCTTCCAGTAATTGATATAGGCGCTGTATCTCCATCTCCTGTCGATCAATCGTACGTTGCTTCGCAGCAACTTCCTCATCCAGTCGTCTTTCTATTGAATCCAGGGAGTGCTGAATTTCATCAGCCCTGACTTCATCCAGTCCTCGTTGATCAGAAACAATAACATTTTTCATAGCATCTGTTTAAGGTTTAATAGCCAAAACTCCATTTCAATTTCCCTGTAAGAGCCGCTCTCCAGGTACCAGCATATAATTCACGATAAGCTTTAAAGTTTTCTTTCACATCATATTCTGTCTGGCAAATTTCACCGGAGTAATCACCCATTACTTCAAGCATTTCTCTATTGTTATAATATTGAAGTACTTTAATAATTGCTTCAGACGCAGTATCAAATAAATCACCATTGATTCCTTTTCTTACCAGGTCTGTATTACCAGTACAATTGCTCAGCAACACGGGCTTTTTCAAAGCAAGTGCTTCAAGCACGGCAAATGAAAGTCCTTCGTACCTTGATGTAGAGAGATAAATTTGAGATGCTGCGACATAGTCATGCACATCTTTATTATCAAGCCACCCTGTAACCGTAATATTCTTTGCAGTAAACAATTTCTTTTGTGGACCATCGCCAATCCAGATAAATTCTACCTGATCCAGCTCTTCGAAATAGGAAGCGATAGCATTAAACAAAGCCGGGTTTTTTTGCTTGTCTATTCTGCCACTGGTCACGATGCGGAATTTATTTGCAGATTCCTTGCTGGCAGTAAGACGATGCTTTTCCATGTCAACACCATTGTTGATGTAAGACGCATGAATACCCAACTTCAAATATTCTTCGAGTTCTGATGCCGAACAACAAACCACATTGCCACCAAAACGATTACCGAACTTTTCCATTTGCTGGAAAAAGTATCGGCTCAATACATTTCTTGCAGAAAGAAATGATGCGCCATTAGGAGTATAGAATACGTTATTGATTCCCGCCATGCGACAGGCTGCTCTTCCAAGCAAACCACTCTTGGATGAATGCAGATGTACAGCATCAACCAAATTCTTCCTCTTCAGGCGGCGAAGAATTTTATATAATTCAGAAAGTGCGAGTAAATCTTTGAATGGATCTATTGATCGTTGTGCAGAACGCCATTTGATAAACCGAACATTACCCTGGGGGAAATCTTTTTTTACTTCACGAGCGGACATCACTTTTTTCCGTTCTCCATGAACTATGATGTGCATATCATTCGGCATCGCCTCCGTTAATGACTTAACGAAAACCGCAATACCAGTCGCAAAAGGTTCTACAATGTGAATGATTATCATAGGCATTAATTCTGGTTGCCACTTTGGTCAGCATATGATGCAAAACCTACACAATTACATTATCTGAGTTTGAAATAATGTCCGGAAATCTTGCTATTATTCTGGCCTTAACGAAAAACGCGCCTTCGTAGTATGGCAGCAAAGGATGACAGTACGGATTTAATAAACGTTGCACTTTGCCTAACTCACCGTTTTTTCAGCAGCAAAATTAGTTCTTTTGGGAGAAGAAACAACAGGCCCAGCCTTAATAAACCTATAATTTTAAGGCTTTTATAAGAACTAAATTCACGCACCACTTTCCACCTTGCTTTTAGTTGTTTACTCTTATTTGTATATGAAATTCCTTTCCTGTTTATCTCACAATGAACCAGAACCTTCTGAATCACAAACGATTGCTTAAGCTTAATCATCTTCCAGCACAAAGCATAGTCCTCGACAAAATCATACCCTGTTGGGTATAATCCCGTCAGGTCAAGCAAATCAGCCCGAAACATTATTGTCGGGTGTATAAAAACATTGCGAAAATGCATTTCTCTGACAATCTCATCATGATCACCTGGAGCTTTATAGATATAATTTTCTCCAGATTTTCTATCAATAAATTCACACCAGCTTCCAATTAAACCTAAACCTGCGTTTTCTTGCAGGATATTAACCTGCACTATAAATCTATCTGTCTCGCAGGTATCTCCACAATCAAGTCTTGCGATATACTTCGTGCGAACATTTGATCGTATCCATTCAAGGCCTGTATTAAGCGCCGAAGTAATACCCCTGTTTTTCTCATGATGTAAAATGATCAGTGGGACTTCATCATTTAATAAGAGTTTAATCTTATCCGCATTAATTTCTTCGTTGCTTCCATCATTTACGACAACAACTAAAAATTGGTTGGGTGTATAATGAACTGTTTTTAGAGACAATAATAACCCCTTCAAATTATTATAGCAGGGGATCAGCAGACAAAAATCAAGTTCCTTTTGCGGAATCATAAGGCAAGTTAGTGAATGGTGAATAGTGAATAGTGAATGGGCATGTAAGGGATTTTAATTTTTCATTACAAGTTAACCTCCTTTTGCATATTGCCAATTGCCCATTGCTTATTGCGTATTTGCCTATTCACTATTTCCGTCTCACACTCAAATAGTGATGCCAAAACAACATGGTAGCAACAGATCTGTAAGGGCGCCAGGAGTTAGCAATAGCGACAACCTCCTCTTTGGATACAGATTTTGATAATAGTTTTAATTCTTTAACGGCTTGCATCATTGCGAGATCTCCTGTTGGAAAAATATCGGTGCGTTGTAATGCAAACAAAAGGTAGATATCTACTGTCCAATCGCCTATTCCCTTCACCTTCTTTAGTATTAAACGAATCTCTTCATCTGATAAGTCCTTTAGCTTTGACAACTTCAATTCTTTTGAGTGGATTTGTTGAGCTAAATGTCTCGCATAGACCGTCTTTTGTCTGCTGAAATAACAGGATTTTAGTTCTTCCTCACTTAACTCTAAAAGTTTTGAAGCAGTAATGTTTCCAAGCTTTTTTTTCAATCTTAAAAATGCAGCTTTTGCTGAGGCGAGAGAAACCTGCTGTTCCAGTATTATGTAAACAAGAGTAGAAAAATTGGCAGGCCTGGTCCACATGGGCGGATAGCCATATGATCGGATGATCTCATGAAATATCGGATCTTTCTTCGCCAGTTCGTCGCAAAGCGAATGAAAATTTTCACTGTTAAACTGCTGCATGAATTGACCTTACTTCTTGTTGAAAGCAGCGATCGCCTTGCGGGCTGAATCAGTTAGTATGAGTCGGCCACTGATTGATGCCCTTTCCAGTAAAAGGTGTTCCCAATGTTCTGTGCCTTTCCAGAATATTTTTTTTAACTCTGCCATTGCTGCTGTGCTGGAATGAGACAATGTGTTAATTAATCGTTCTATTGACTCATCCATTCCTTCAGTAGTAGGATGCACTTCGGCATATAATCCTTTACGTCGCGCCCAATCAGCATTTCTCCACATGGTGGCATCAATAGCTAGCTGGGAGAAAGCAGAAACACCAATTTTCCTTTCTACAGCCGGACCAACTACAAATGGACCAATGCCCACTGCAAGTTCACTCAATCTGATCTCCGCTTCTTCTGTTGCAATAGCATAGTCAACTGCAGCAGCAAGTCCCACACCTCCGCCTACACATTTTCCATGAATTCTTCCAACTACAAATTTGGGACAGATCCTTATTGCGTTAATTACATTAGCAAACCCATTAAAGAACTGAAGTCCCTGTTCTGCAGTCTTAATGTTAGATAATTCCTGAAAGGATGCTCCCGCGCAAAATGCTTTTTCACCAGCAGAGCGCAATAAAATCACGTGAGTATCGGCATCGTTTCCAGCACCATGAATTTTCTGAGCAAGATCTTCCAGTAAGCTACCCGGCATCGAATTACTCTGCGGATGAAAAAATTCGATAGTGGTGACTCCATTATGAAAGACGGAATTTACGTATGCATCCATGTGATTGAAATTTGAAGGTTTAAGGTTGAAACATCTGTCTATTCTGATCAGGCAAATACCTGCTATCTAATTTTGTTAAGGTCTTTTTTTGCGACCATTGTTAAGATAGTAGCTACTCCTACTATAGGTTCCTCCGTACCATCCAGTATTTCGACCAGCCACTTCACAATTCCTTTCGGAATATCCTGATCGTCTTTTTGGTCTTGCGGTAGTTTCTCTTTACAGGTAAATCTAATTTGAATTTCAGCACCGGGGTAAACAGGTTTTGTAAACCTCAATTCGTCAATACCATAATTCAGTAAAACCGGATTCTTTTCATAACTATCAACAAACAATCCAGCTGCTGCGCTTATGATAAAATAGCCATGAGCAACCTGTCTTTCAAACATAGTGCCTGCAAAATCAGTACTGGTAAGGTGCGCATAAAAATGATCACCACTGAGATCTGCAAAACGGTCAATATCTTCTGAGGTTATTAATCTCTTTTCGGTTATCAATTGATCGCCAATTTCTAACTCTTCAAAATACTTTCTGAACGGGTGCTTACCGGGATCCTTACCTTTTGCATTTGGAAAATACTGATTGGTAATAGCGGTAAGACTTGTTGGCGAACCCTGAAGTGCAACTCTTTGCATATAATGCTTTACACCTCTGACGCCCCCCATTTCTTCGCCACCACCTGCGCGGCCAGGACCTCCATGCACGAGGAGAGGTAATGGGGAACCATGTCCTGTCGATTCCTTCGCACATTCTTTATTCAAAACAAGAATGCGCCCGTGATGAGATGCTGCACCTAATACATATTTTTTTGCTGTCTGATGATCTGCTGTAACTATGGTAGAACATAAAGAGCCTTTGCCCTTCTTACTTAATTCGATTGCCTCGTCAATATTTTTATAAGGCATTATAGTACTGACAGGGCCGAATGCTTCTACGTCGTGAGGTTCGCTGGAATGGAATGGTTTTTCATTCACCAATAAAAGCGGAGAAATAAAAGCACCTTTTTTTGAATCTGCTTCCATTACTTCAACACTATCGAGTGATCCGTAAACCAATTGTGAACTTGCCAGAAGTTTTTGTACCTGCGTGCGAACTTCGTTACGTTGAGAGTCTCCCGCAAGAGGGCCCATTCTAACTTTATCATTGAGCGGATTTCCGATAGTCGTTTGAGAAAGAGTAGTTGCGATATTCTTCCAAACATCTTCCATCATATCCTGCGGCACAAATATGCGACGAATAGCTGTACATTTCTGTCCGGCTTTTACTGTCATTTCTTTTCTCACTTCTTTGATAAAGATGTCCCATTCTGCATCTCCGGGCTTTACATCATTTCCAAGTACAATACAATTCAAACTATCTGCTTCCATATTGAATGGCACAGATTCTCCGTGTATCCTGGGATGCGATTTGAGTTTTAAACCGGTTGATGCACTTCCGGTGAAAGTCACTACATCCTGTGAAGACACATGATCGAGTATATCACCAGCACTACCACAAATCAATTGCAACGCTCCTTCTGGTAAAATGCCGGATGCAATGATTTCTTTGAATACAGCTTCCGTGAGATAAGATGTAACTGTAGCTGGTTTCACCACCGCGGGCATTCCTGCCAGCAGATTCACGGCAACTTTCTCAAGCATGCCCCAAACAGGAAAATTATAAGCATTGATATGAACTGCTACCCCTTCTTTTGGTACCAGCAGGTGAGTGGCCATGAAGCTGCTCCCTTTACTGAGATTATGATATTCACCATCAAGGCAAAAAGGCTCATCAGGAAATTTTCTTCTTAATGAGGCATTGGCAAAAAGGTTTCCAATGCCTCCTTCAATATCTATCCAGCTATCGGCTTTTGTAGCACCACTTAGATAGCTGATAGAATAAAATTTATCCAAATGCTCGCGAAGATGAAGAGCCAGCGCCTTTAGCATCCGGCCTCTTTCGTGAAAAGTTAAACGTCGTAAAGCAGGATTACCAGTTTTTCTGGCATAATCAAGAATAGAGTTAAAGTCCAACCCTTTTGTCGATGCTGCCGCGATAGGTTCACCACTTACCGCATTGTATAATACCTGACCGTCCCCGTCACCACTGATCCATTTTCCTGTAATGTAATTCTGAAGTTTGTTCATATTAAGCAATCTAACTACAGCGAAATTACGGACGAATGAATGACCGAAATCAGGGGCCTGAAAATGAAAGCACCTAATTGAAATCTGAAATTTTAGTTTGTAACCGTGGAGGAATAAAAAAACCGGCATCATAATTCCTCCAAAGACGAAGAAATTTAGATGCCGGATCTGATTATTTAAAAACGATTAATTGATCTTCTTTTCTATTTGACCTGTCAATCGGGAAAAGATCTCGTCAATAGAGCCCATCCCATTTATCTGTGTCACTTTTTTAGATTTTGAGTAGTGAGCGGCAACAGGTAATGTTTCATTTTTATAAACTTCCTGCCTTTTACGCTGGATGTTTTCGTCGGCATCATCACTGCGACCAGAAGTTTTGCCACGGTTCACCAGACGTTGGATTAATTCCTCTTCATTCACTTCAAGGAATAAAACCTGAGATATTTCTGATTTTTTTAATTCAAGCAAACGATCCAGTGCTTCAGCCTGAGCAACGGTGCGGGGAAAGCCATCAAAAAGAAAACCACGCGCTTCTGAATTGTTATCCAGGGCCGAGCTGATCATTCCAATAACTACTTCATCCGGAACCAATTGTCCTTTATCTACAAATTGCTGAGCTTCAATTCCTAAAGGAGTTTTTAATGCTCGCTCACGGCGTAGCAGGTCACCTGTAGACAGATGTATTAATCCATATTTTTCCACCAGCTTCTCGGATTGGGTGCCCTTTCCGCTTCCTGGCGGACCAAAAAGGATTAAATTATACATATTTATAATACTGATTGATGAGCAACAAATATAGGGTACAGCCCTTAAAAAATGGCTGATAGTTTAACTTTTGATGATGTTATAGATTTAGAACAAACTGTTAATGCCTCTGTGTTTAAAAACTGACCAAACAAGCATATCGTAAATTTGTTAAACAATAAGATGAAAGTGCTAAAAACGATAATGATCATTGCCTTTGCGGCCATGCTGCAACAATGCAGTTATTCCCAATCGAATTCTTCCAATTCAAAAACTAATCAAATGGACAGCCTTAAAAAAGATAACCCGGTTTATTCGCGTACAGATACAGGTAAGGTGAACATCACTGAAAATGAGTGGCAAAAAATACTACCAAAAGATGTTTATTATATAGCCCGCCAGAAAGGAACGGAACGTCCCTGGACCAGTATTTATGAATCTTCAAAGGATACAGGGACCTACTATTGTGCGGCCTGTGGAAATGCTTTGTTTAAGAGTGATACAAAATTTGAAAGTGGTTGTGGCTGGCCAAGCTTTTATGAGCCGATTAGTAAAGGAAGTGTGATCTACACTCCGGATAATACCCATGGTATGGTGAGAACAGAAGTGCAATGCGGAAGATGTAAGGCCCATCTGGGTCACGTATTTGAAGACGGGCCACCTCCAACGGGTCTACGTTATTGCATTAATGGAGTAGTACTTGATTTTGAAAAAGCGAAAGACGCAGAGAAGAAATATAATGAGAAATGAGAATTTGGTAATTTGGTAATTTGGTAATTTGGTGATTTGGTGATGGAGAAAAAATCTAGATGATCTCTGAATTACCAAATCACCAAATCCTCTCTCCCTATCTTTGCGCCATGAAACTTTCGCATTTATCCGAAACTTTAATAGGTTCTGAAATTGTAAAACTGGGTGGTGAGATCAGGGAAAAGATCCGCAATGGTGAAAAGATTTACAATTTCACTGTGGGTGATTTTGATCCTTCGATATTTCCTATCCCTAAAGAACTTGAAGATTCGATAGTAGAAGCTTACCGCAAACACTTCACTAATTATCCTGCTGCAGAAGGTAATCTCGATCTGCGTGAAGCGGTATTATCTTTCACTAAAGAGACAGAGGGTCTCGATTATGCACTTTCTGAAATACTGATTGCATCAGGCGGTCGTCCATTGATTTATTCCATATTCCGTGCTATTTGTGACGAGGGAGATAAAGTGATTTATGCGGTCCCCAGCTGGAATAATAATCACTATACACATTTCGTAAGTGGTGAACATATCGTGGTAGAAGCGAAGGCTGAAAACAATTTTATGCCTTCTGCTGATGATATCCGTCCTTTTATAAAAGAAGCTACATTAATTGCTCTTTGCTCACCTCAAAATCCCACAGGTACCACCTTTAAGAAAAAAGATCTGGAAGATATCTGCGACCTGGTGATTGAAGAAAATAAACGCAGGGGTAATGGGGAGAAGAAGCTTTATGTAATGTATGATCAGATGTACTGGCATCTGACCTATGGAAGCATTGAACACTATAATCCGGTTTCATTAAGACCGGCCATGCGCGAATACACAATTTTCATCGATGCCATCAGTAAAGTCTTTGCAGCCACAGGAGTGCGGGTAGGCTGGAGCTTTGGTCCGGCAACCGTCATCAGCAAGATGAAAGCTATACTCACTCACCTCGGTGCATGGGCGCCAATGGCAGAACAAAAAGCTACTGCACACTTCCTCGGCAAACGTGAGGCTATTCAAAAATATCTCACTCACTTTAAAGCGGAGATTGAAGATCGACTTCATAAAATCTATGAAGGCTTTACTAAATTGAAAAAGGAAGGTCTGCCTGTTGATGCCATCACTCCTGAAGCAGCTATATATCTAACGATAAAGATTGATCTCTCCGGCAGGAAAACTGCAGAAGGTATCGTATTAAAAGATCAGGGAGATGTGACTGCTTATGTATTAAATGAAGCAAAGCTCGCAGTAGTACCTTTCTATGCATTTGGTGCAAATAGAAATTCCCCGTGGTACCGTCTGAGTGTTGGAACCTGTAAGAAAGAAGAGATCAATGAGATGATTGACAAATTAAGACAGGCATTGACAAAACTTAAATAGGCTACAGTTGGTGCAGTAGATTTAATAGATCAGATAATTAAGAATACTCCACTTTAAATTTTGTAGTTCCTGATTGCGATTACAGAGTGTAACGAAGCAACTGTTTAACGAAAGTGATATTGTAGGTGAATAATTGGGCGCTGCAAACGGCGTCTTAGAGTGTAGCAGATATAAGATTCTAATTCTTATTTATCAGGAATCTGAATGGTTTCAATTCGGAGTGGCGAATTGCTTTCAGGATCTTACCAGGGCGGTTGGTTATCCGGTTGCGGTCTACCAGTTCGTGAGCTATGCAAAACTGATCTTCTGATTCTGCGATTCGAAGAATATCATTCAGGCATTCTACTTCATGGTCGATTGCACTCTGACTCATGAATTGATTTTTTAGCAAAACAAGCAAATCTCTATTTGGCATTTTCATCGCCATCGTTTTTTACTCTACATTCCTTTTGTACTTGGGCATCCGCAATTGCTGCCTTTTCCGGTTCCTGAATAATAGTTTTTGCCACAGGCAGAAAGGAAAACCACTCCTGCGAGTAACAGTAACACGGTTAACTTTGTAATACTTTTCATATTTGGATATTAAAACCCGCAAAATTCATTGCTAAAACTTTGCCGGGCCGGTTGTAAATTAAAACTATTTTACAGACAAAATAGTATCCCACCTGCCTAAAAAAACAAAAATTAAGACGGATCATGCACCCCCAGGAAAAAGACCTTAGTAAACAACGCATTCTCGTGGCACCGCTTGATTGGGGGCTGGGTCATGCTACCCGCTGTATCCCTGTAATTTATGAGCTTATTGGCCAGGGTGCAGATGTTTGGCTGGCCGGTGAGGGTGCCCAGGAGAAGCTCCTTAGGCAAGAGTTCCCAAATTTAACTTTCCTAAGCCTGAAGGGCTACAGGGTAAAGTATGGCAAGAGTTCCGGAAGTCTGATCCGCCAGCTACTTTTCCAGCTACCGGGGATTTTGCGCAACATTAAGGAAGAACATCAATGGTTGGAAAAAGCTGTCAATGAATTTAAGATCGACGGGGTAATCGCCGATAACCGTTTTGGATTTTATCATAAAAGCATTCCTTCTGTTTTTATCACCCATCAGCTGAACATTCAAACTCCATGGCAGTGGACAGAAAAGCTGTTGCAGAAAAGAAACTATCGTTATATCCAGCGATTTTCAGAATGCTGGGTACCTGATGAAGAAGGAGTAAATAATCTGGCGGGCGAATTATCCCACCCTCAACAATTGCCCACTGTGCCGGTTAAATATGTTGGGCTGCTTTCCAGATTAAAATCATCAGTTCAACCTGAACTAAGTAAACATCTTTTCATTTCTCTTTCCGGACCGGAACCACAGAGGACTATTCTGGAAAATAAAATTGTGAATCAGATAAGTCATTATAACGGTACAGCCACCATTGTACGGGGATTACCAAATGGTCAAACAGTTATTCCTTCTACCAATGACATACAATTTCATAATCACCTTCCGGCTGGTGAATACAACCAGGAAATACAAAAAGCAGAATTTGTAATAAGCAGGAGCGGGTATTCAACAGTGATGGATCTTGCGAGGGTTGGCAAGAAATCAATTCTTATTCCAACACCAGGTCAGACAGAACAGGAATATTTAGCCACTTTTCTTGATCAAAAGAAATTTGCATTATCCAGGAAGCAGAAAGACTTCGATCTCTATCAGGCATTGAAACAAGCTGAGAAATTCAAATATGAGATAACTGCCCGTACTAATTTCTCTCTCGGTGAAGTGGTAAAAGCATTTCTAAAAAAATGTTAGCCTTTACTCTTTAATTGGAATTATAAAATTAACCAAGCTTAGGAGCATCATAGAACCAAAAGCTTTTTTCAGCTTCCTGAAATTCTTTCCAGCTTTTAATATCTATACTCACTCCAAAAATGCCACAGGTGGGAATTTCATCTATTCGCGTTTCAGTGAGTTGATTGGCAAAATTGGTAATACCGTCATTGTGTGAAAACAGGGCAACTGTTTCATATTTATCATCCAGGTTGGATATTACTTCAAAGAATGCCTGGGGACTGGCCAGGTATAGCTCTTCGATAAACTTAATCTTCTCTTTTTTTACATTGAATTCTTTGGCGAAGATCTCTGCGGTTTTTTTTGCACGTTTAGCAGGGCTTGATACAAATGCATCTATTTTGATCTGGCGATTAATAAGTCGTTTAGCCATCACCGGTGCGTCTCTTTTCCCACGGTCATTTAAGGGACGGTCGAAATCTGCAATTGAGAAATCAGCCCAACTACTTTTGGCATGCCGTACAAGAATGAGCTTTTTCAATTTGATAATTTGATGATTCCGGAGCAGGTCCGGGTCGGGTTTTGATAATCAGTGATGAAACAAAAATCAGACCTATTAAAGTTACAGCACTTATTAAAACAGACGATCGTTCCTGTGCATCACCAGATTAATATCCGCGGACATTCTTTCCTTCCATATAATTCATAAATGCCTTATTCACTACTTTGTTGCCACCTGGGGTAGGATAGTTGCCGGTGAAATACCAGTCACCCAAATTACTGGGGCAGGATTTATGCAGGTCTTCGATGCTTTGGAAAATAACGTCTACAGGAATATTTATATCCTTTGGCGTGATTAGTTGCGCAATTTTTTTAGAGATCTCTTCCGCGGTAAATGAACTATAAAGTTTCTTAACTACGTTTTCCTGGTGTAATTGATTGTTACGTTGCAACTCTTTACATCTGTCGAGCATGTCTTTTAGGCATGACTCTTTCCCTCTTTCTTTCATCAATTCCACCGCAGCGTTAAATGCAATGAAGTCACCCATTTTACTCATATCGATACCATAACAATCAGGATATCTGATTTGAGGGGAAGAAGAAACAACGACAATACGTTTTGGTCTCAAACGGGACAACATTCTGATAATGCTCTCTTTTAAAGTAGTCCCTCTTACAATGGAATCATCTATTACTACCAATGTATCCTGACCGGCTCTCACTGTACCATAAGTAATATCATAAACGTGCTGCACCATCTCATTACGATTGGAATCCTCCGTAATGAAAGTGCGCATCTTCACATCTTTAATAGCTACTTTCTCAATGCGGATCCGTCTATTGATAATTTCAGCAAGCTTTTCCTGATCGATATTATTACCCATGCTAACTATCCTTTCCAGCTTGACTTTATTGAGATAGTCTTCCATTCCCTTCAATAATCCATAGAAGGCAACTTCCGCTGTGTTGGGAATAAAGGAAAAGATGGTGTTTTTTAGATCATGATTGATTGAATGAAGCACCTGCTCACTCAGATTATAACCCAGCGCATTTCTTTCACGATAAATTTTTTCATCACTGCCGCGTGAAAAATATATTCTTTCGAAACTGCAGGCCTTTCTCTCTTTTGGTTCCAGCACCTGGGCTATTTCAATCTCGCCCTTGTCGTCTACAATTAATGCCTGTCCAGGCATTAATTCTTTTACTTCATTTTCGTCAACATTAAATGCAGTACGGATTGCCGCTCTTTCAGAAGCTGCAACTACTACTTCATCATTTACATAATAATAAGAAGGTCTGATACCATGGGCATCCCTGAAAACAAATCCTACTCCACTTCCGGTTATACCTCCTACATGAAAACCGCCATCAAATAATGGCAAACATTTTTTCAATACCTTTTTGATGTCCATCGTCCCAGGTGATACTTCATCCTCTTTACATAAGATCGCATGCATCACTTCGATCATTGCAGCCAGATCACTGAAACGCATATTTTCACTGGGTTCTTTACCTACAAGCGTAAATAGCTCATCAGTATTGACAATATTGAAATTGCCCGCTAAAGCAAGATTGCGGGCAGGTATAGTATCGCGATTAATAAAAGGGTGACAGTATTCGAGTTTATTCTTACCCTGTGTGCCATAACGTAAATGGCCGAGGAGCAGCTCACCTAAAAATGTAACATGCCCCTTCATCAAACCTGGGTGGTTGCGAATACCAGGATGATATTTTTCCAGTTCATCGATTTCAGCGCCTACCTGTTGAAAGATATCAGCAATCGCCTGGGGAGCATTGCTGCGTTTGCGTTGCATAAAAGGGTATCCAGGTTCAACATTCAACTTGACAGCAGCAATACCAGCGCCATCCTGACCCCGGTTATGCTGTTTTTCCATCAGCAGGTAAAGCTTGTTAAGCCCCCACAGGACGGTGCCATATTTTTGCTGATAATACGAAAAGGATTTTCTTAACCTGATGAATGCTAACCCGCATTCGTGTTTGATCGGATCGCTCATGTTGCTGTTTAGGAAGCCGCAAAGGTACGCCAAGTTGGAGAACATTCCGCAGAGAAGTCGGGAAAGAGAGGTCGGGAGTCGGGAGTCAGGGGTCAGGAGTCAGGAGTTAGAAAATATAATACTGATGTTCAAACTTTAACACTATTATTCAGGTCTCCAAATTCTGACCTCTGACTCCTGACTCCCGACTCCTGACTCCCGACTCCCGACTCCCGACTCCTGACTACTCCGAACTGGCAAATCTTCCCAATTGCTTGCATTTTTCCGCTATCGCGGGTTCAATCTGGATGTAAAAAGTGGGTACTTTGGCCAGTACCCATTTCTGCACGATATCGTTTTGCTTTTGTTCTTTCGCCAGTTGGGAGAGGGTGACATAATCATCACGCAAATTCAGACGATGGGTTGGACTGAAGGATTTTAGAAGAACAATCCTTACGGCCTTTTTACCCTGACCGTCCGTAAATACCTGGGGAGCTGAATACTCGCCCGGTTTCATGGTTTTAATGATGCTGGCCATCTCGGCATCAAGTTGATCGAGCGATACAAAGGTGGAGCCGTCGTGATTGATAATGTCCGGTCCCGTCATTTTTTCCCGCTCACCTTCGCCATATTTCTTAAAGGCATCATTAAAACTGATGGTTCCAGCAATGATCTTCCATCGTACTGTGTCCATTTTTGCCTTTACTACACTTATATCTGCATCAGTAATCGGCGGTATCCGAAGAATATGTCTTATCGCTGCTTCATCCCCATTTCGCTCTTCTACTTTAATAAGATGAAAGCCCATTTGAGATTTGACGGGAGTTGAAATTTCACCCGCCCGCAATTGAAAAACAACTTTCATAAATGAAGGATCCCAGCCAGTTTCATTTCGATTGATCAGGTATCGACCTCCACGTTCCCTGCTTGCTGAATCCTGTGAATAGCGTTGGGCCAGTTGTTCGAAAGTAGCTACCCGACTTTGAAGCTGACGCTTATAATTGTTTAATTCGGCAATGGTGTATTGTTCTATATCCCGGGCTGCTTTAGGATATGAGATAATTTGCGCCACCTCTACTGTTGCTGGCATCAGCGGCAGACTTTGCTGAGGTATTTTTTCAAAAAATGCTTTTACTTCTGCAGGTGTTATCGTGACATTGGAAGTTATTCTTTGCTTCATAGCATCCACTAGTATGCTTTCTCTCATGAAAGCTTTCTGATCTTCCTTAAACTGTTCTATGCTTTTACCATAATAAGTTTGAAACGCTTCTCTGCTTCCAACTTCGAGCAGTAAACTTCGCAATCTATGGTCCAACTGTTGCTCTACCTCTTCATCTGTAACTATGATTGAATCCTTATCAGCCTGCAATGCCAGCATTTTCCAGACTACTGCCTGTTCTATATACAGGCATTCCGCGTCTTCAGGCAATTCCTGACGCTGACGTTTCGCATCTTCAATAGAATTTTTTATTTCTGACTGGAGAATTATGCGATCGCCTACCACGGCAATTACTTTGTCGAGAGAAGTTTTAACCTGCTGCGAATACAATGCAGAAAGTGAAGCTAAAAGAAAGAAAAAAATAAGGCCAGTTCTGATGGCTTGCATTTGGGGTGGTTTGGTTAGACAACCTACCAAAAAAAATCAACTCCTGAAATGTATTGTTGTTATTATTTAACTAAAACAAAAAACCCGCGTTTCCGCGGGTTAGTATTCTTCGTAACAAATATTCTTAAAATCCTTTCTGTTCAGTACTGTTATATTTTGCCAACTGCTTACACTCAAAAGATGATTCTGTATCAATCATGATATAGTAAGTCGGTAGCTTGGCTTTTATCCATTTTTGCAGCGCATCATTCTTCTTTTCTTCCAAAGCGTATTGAGAAATCTTGCTGTAATCATCACGTAAATTCATGACGTGAGGATTAGAACGCGATTTAAGGTAGATAATTCTTACACCTTTCTTTCCGGTTTCATCGGTATAGGTTAAAGGCTGAGAAATTTCGCCAATTTTCAAAGTGCTGATTGCCGCTACTAACTCCTTGTCCAGCTGGTCGATTGTCACATAAGTAGATCCATCACGATTTAAAATACAGGGACCAGAAAACTTAGCTGACTCATCATCACTGTATTTTTTAGCCGCTTCATTAAAAGTCATGGTGGTTGCTACAACTTTAGAGCGAACGGAATCGAGTTTGTTTTTGGAGATGGCAATTTCAGTATCTGTAACAGGAGGGATACGCAATATGTGGCGCACTACAGCATCATCACCGTTTCTACGAACCATTTGAATGATATGGTATCCAAATTTAGATTTTACCGGAGCGGAAATTTCTCCTTCTTTTAATCTAAATGAAGTGGAAAGAAATATCGGGTCCCATTCTTTTGAGTTTCGATTCACCTCGTACTGACCGCCGCGATCTTTACTACCTGGATCTTCAGAGTAGCGTTGTGCCAGTTGCTCAAATGTAGCCACCTTGGTTTCGATCTGGCGTTTATAGTTATTCATCTCAGCAATGATATATTGCTCAAGATCGCGAGAGGCTTTGGGAAATGAAATGATCTGACAGATCTCAAGTTCCGATTCAAAGAATGGAAGACTGTCTTTTGGAATTTTATCAAAGAAGGCTTTTACTTCGGTAGGAGTAATTTTCACACTACCTACAATCTTCTGTTGCATCGCCTCCGCCAGTTTTCTTTCTCTTACTGATTCCCTTGCGTCGTCTTTAATTTGATAAACAGTTTTGCCAGCATATTTTTCTAACTCTTCCTGGCTACCTATCTGGCGAATAAAGTGTCTTACGCGCTGATCAAGTTCTGCTTCTACATCTTCATCTGTAACGGGTAATGAATCTTTTTCAGCCTGCAACATCAGCACTTTTGAGATCAGGGCCTGCTCCATTAACATACAGGCAGCACCATCTGGTACTTCCTGTCCCTGCCTTTTGGCATCATCGATGGAGTTTTTGATATCGGACTGTAAAATGATACGGTCGCCTACTACTGCAACAATCTTATCAAGCACTGCTTTTTTAGGTTGACCCTGGGCTACAGATGCGAAGGAAACCAGGACTAATAAAGCAATCAGTATTCTTTTAGAGTAAAACATGGTGATCAAAAGTAATTTTACCTGTTAATTAGATAAGCATCAGGTATTTCATTTAACAAAACTTCAACTTACTGCCTTTTTCCGGCCAGGGGTTGAAATAAAAACGTGAAAAGAAAAATCTATTGAGAATCTGGCTGTTAATCTAGATCCGTTCTTCTTTTCACGTTCCTTATTAGAGAGTTCTTTTTACTTCTTCTTCTTCATAAGCCTCCACTATATCACCCGCTTTCACATCAGCATAATTCTTAATAGTGAGACCACATTCCATTCCTGCCTGTACTTCCTTCACATCATCTTTGAAGCGTTTCAGTGATGCAAGTTCAGCCACAGCACCTTCACCTACAGGGTATACCACGATACCATCACGTATAAGACGGACTTTGGAGTCGCGCTTGATCTTACCATCTCTCACATAACATCCTGCAACGGTAGCTTTGTCAAACTTGAATACATCTCTGATTTCTACATTCGCCACGATCTTTTCCTGAACCTTCGGCTCCAACATACCCTCCATCGCACTGCGGATCTCATCGATCGCAGTATAGATGATCGAGTAAAGTTTGATTTCCACGCCTTCATTTTCAGCCAGTCGATTAGCCTGTACTGAAGGACGAACGTTAAAGCCAATGATCACCGCATCAGATGCAGCAGCAAGTACTACATCACTTTCAGAGATCTGACCTACACCTTTTAATAGTACTCTTACAGCAATTTCTTCAGTAGAAAGTTTCTGCAATGAGTCACTCAATGCTTCTACGGAACCATCCACGTCACCCTTGATGATAACGTTCAGTTCTTTGAAATTTCCGAGTGCAAGACGACGACCAATCTCATCGAGCGTAATATGTTTCTTCGCTCTCATTCCCTGCTCACGTAATATTTGAGCACGGCGATTAGCGATTTCTTTAGCTTCTGCTTCGTCAGCGTATACTTTGAATTTCTCACCAGCTTGTGGTGCACCATTCAAACCAAGAATTACCGCAGGATCCGCAGGGCCAGCCTGATCTTCACGTTTATTTCTTTCATTGAACATGGCTTTTACTCTACCGAAGTGCTGACCACTCACAACCAGGTCACCAGAACGAAGAGTTCCATTTTCAACAAGTAATGTCGCTACATATCCACGACCCTTATCCAGAGAAGCTTCAATGATCGTACCTGTTGCTTCTCTTTCAGGATTAGCTTTCAGATCGAGCAGTTCAGCTTCCAGCAATATTTTTTCAAGTAATTTATCAATGTTCAATCCTTTCTTCGCTGCAATCTCCTGACTTTGATATTTACCGCCCCATTCTTCTACGAGCAGATTCATTTGAGAAAGCTGTTCATAGATTTTCTGAGGATTAGCACCGTCTTTATCAATCTTATTGATCGCAAAGATCATTGGTACACCGGCTGCCTGTGCGTGACTGATTGCCTCACGAGTCTGAGGCATCACCGCATCGTCAGCAGCGACTACGATCACCGCAATATCAGTAACCTTGGCACCACGTGCACGCATCGCAGTAAATGCTTCGTGACCTGGAGTATCAAGGAAGGTGATTTCTTTACCATTAGGAAGTTCCACTTTGTAAGCACCAATGTGCTGAGTGATACCACCCGCCTCACCGGCTACTACATTGGCACTACGGATATAGTCAAGCAATGAAGTCTTACCATGGTCAACGTGACCCATGATAGTTACGATTGGAGAACGATGTTGCAGATCTTCTTCATCATCTTCCTCCTCTTCTTCCTCCATCTCCATTTGTTTTTCCATATCGATGAACTCAACATCGTAGTTGAATTCACTAGCTACCAGTTCGATCACCTCTGCGTCAAGACGCTGATTGATCGACACCATTATACCGAGGCTCATACACTTGCTGATCACTTCTGCAAAACTTACATCCATCAGGTTAGCTAATTCGCTAACGCTGATAAACTCGGTAACCTGCAATTTGTGATCTTCACCAGCTGCTCCCAGTGCATCTGCCAACTCCTGTCTTTTCTCTCTGCGGAGTTTTGACTTGGAAGTTTTGCCTTTACCACCACCACCGGAAAGTTTAGCCTGAGTTTCCTGTATTTTCTTTTGAATTTCTTTCTCGTCGATAAGTTTTTCTTCGCGACGAATTGGAGTACGTGGACCGCCACCTCTGTTACCACCGGGACCACCGCCATGACCACCATGTCTGGGGCCACCGCCACCGCCACGCTGGAAGTTTCCTGGGCCGCCACCTGGACCACCGGGTCCTCTTCTGTCTCTGTTTTGTTGCTGACCCTGACCCTGTCCGCCACCACTATCGGGACGCACTTCTCTTTTCTCGATGGGAATACGTTTACGTTTACGTTTCTCATCTTTCTTGGGTCGGGTATCATTATCCACTGGCAGATCGATCTTACCGAGAATACGGGGACCTTCGATCTTTTCAGCTTTAATATTTTCAATTACCGGAGGTAATTCTTCTTCTGGTTCCGGAGCTTTTTCTTCTACAACCTCTTTTACTACTTTAGGCTCTTCTACTTTAGGCTTTTTAGGAGCTTCCGGTTTAGTTACTTTTTTACTTTCAACTACCTCGGGTTCCTGATCAGCTTTTTTCTTTACTGTCTTTTTGGGACGTGTAGATGAATCAATAGCAGAAAGATCGATTTTATCGATCACCTTCGGTAGACTGATTTCAGGTGCATCAATCTTCACCACTTCTTCCTCTTTAGGCGCTTCCGCTACTGGTTCAGGCACAGGAACAGGAGCTGGAGGAGGAGTCGGTTTCACTTCTTCCACAGGAGGAGCTACTACAACCGGCGGCGCTGGCTCTTCTTTCTTAATTACTACTTTTTTCTCTTCTTTCTTAAAGTTGATCTCTTCGTCTTCTTTCTTCTTTTTGGTTTCGGCCTGTGAACCTTTAGGAAGGTCCACCTGGTCGCTTTTCATCTTAGCCGCTTTGTCACCCTGAAATTCAGATTGCAAAGAACGGTACATGTCCTCCGTCAGTTTTGACGTAGGTTTCAATTCGTCTTTAGGAAAACCTTTCCCAATCAGGAAGTCTATAAGAGTATCCTGACCAATGTTGAATTCCTTGGCTGCTGCTAAGAGGCGTGGAAGTTTTAATTCTGCCATTAACTTGTTTAAATATTTTTCTTTAGAAGTAAAAAGTCAAAATTAAAGAGTCAAAAATGAGAAGTGCTAACTACTGATAAAGTCAATTTTGCCTTTTTAATTTTTCTTTTTACTTATTCTTTCTCAAATTCTGCCTGTAATACTTTTCTTATATCGGCAATAGTTTCTTTCTCAAGATCGGTACGACGCTCCAGCTCTTCTGCTGTCAGGTTCAATACGCTGCGTGCTGTATCACAACCCACTCTTTTCAGTTCGTCGATAACCCATGTTTCAATTTCATCGCTAAATTCTTCCAGATCCACGTCAAATTCTTCTTCTTCTTCAGAATCGCGATAAACATCCAATTCATACCCTGTCAGTTCACAAGCCAGTTTAATGTTGACACCTCTTCTACCAATAGCCAGTGAAACCTGGTCTGGTTTGAGATATACGCTGGCATGCTTATTATCATTGTTCAGATCCATGCTGGTGATCTTGGCAGGAGTCAGAGAACGTTGGATCAGAAGTTGAGTATTGCTGGTCCAGTTGATTACATCAATATTCTCATTTTTCAATTCTCTTACGATACCATGGATACGGCTACCTTTCATCCCAACGCAGGCACCTACCGGATCGATTCTATCGTCGTAAGATTCTACTGCTACTTTAGCTCTTTCACCCGGATCGCGAACGATTTTTTTGATGACAATGAGACCGTCAAAGATTTCAGGCACTTCTATCTCCAATAACTTAGCCAGAAAATCAGGGGAGGTCCGGGAAAGGATGATAACGGGATTGTTGTTTTTCATATCCACTTTCTTCACAACCGCTCTTATATTCTCTCCTTTTTTAAAGTAATCCTGTGGAATCTGCTCACTCTTAGGCAATATTAGTTCATTGCCCTCTTCATCCAGCAATAAAATTTCTTTTTTCCATACCTGGTAAACCTCGGCACTGATAATCTCGCCAATACGGTCACCATATTTTTTAGCAAGGACATTCTTCTTCAAGTCGCTGATACGGCTGGCCAGGGTTTGTTTTGCAGCCAGGATGGCACGGCGGCCAAAGTCATAAAGATCAATTTCCTGGAAAAGCTCTTCCCCCACCTCAAAGTCGGGTTCAATTTTGGTCGCTTCGGAATAAGCTACCTGAGCCAATGGGTCTTCAACCTGACCATCTTCCACGATCATGCGGTGACGGATGATTTCAAGGTCACCTTTCTCCGCATTTACAATTACGTCAAAGTTCTCATCACTGCCATACTTTTTACGCAGGAGTGTTTTGAAAACATCCTCTACCACTTTCATCATGGTAGGACGGTCAATATTTTCCGCATCCTTGAATTCCTGGAATGCTTCAATAAGATTGATACTTGCCATACTCCGAATTTTTTTGTGCCAGGCATTCCAAAGCAATACTTCCATATTGCTTCATCGCGCCAGGTTAATTAAAATTTAATTTGAATTTTTGTTGTTTTAATGTTAGCGAAATCTATAGCGAATTGAACTACTTCTTTCTTCTTTCCCTTACCAATTTCCTCTTCTATTACAATACCATTATCATCTGCGCTCAATAACTTTCCTTCTTTTTTCACACCATCCAGCGTGACAACTTCTACGAAGCGACCAATATTTTTAAGGTATTGCCTGTTCTTCTTCAATGGTTCGTCAAGACCAGGAGATGAAACTTCAAGCGAAAAGTCGTTACCAGGAAAAAAACCAGTTTCTTCCAGGTCTTTATATAGAGCACGATTATAGCGGATCAGGTTGTCGATACTAATTCCATTGTCCGAATCGAGAAACACTTTTACGTTATTCGTAGGTTTAATTCTGATTTCCACCAGGAAAACCTCCGGTTGATTTTGTATAAGTGTATTGATCTTTTGTTCCAGACCCTGTATATAGCCTTCTGTGTTCATATCAGATAAAAGAAGAAGGGAACGACTTCGTTCCCTTCTAAAATTCAGTTCCGCGGCAAATGTAAGGAAAATAGGGTATTCGATCCAAATCAGGCAATAGTGAATAGTGAATGGTGAATAGGAGGCCTTTCTAATATTTGTGAATTGTCTTCACCATTCGCCGGTCAATCCATCCCCTTCGCCGAATTCCCGGTTTCCTTTAACGATCTATTACATTTAGAAGGGGGTAAAATATTGATGGATTTGTAGCTTTGTGTCATGATAAGTGCGCTTCTATATGGTTTATTGGCCTGGTTTCTTTACAACCTGGTTTTTAGGTTCATCATACCGCTCTGGCGTACCAGCAGAGAGGTCAGGAAGAAGTTCCGCCAAATGCATGAACAGATGAATCAACAACAGCAGGGTTATCAAAACTCAGCTCCGAACGGAACTGCCCAACCCAAACGCCCCGATACTTCCAGCGCTCCTAAAAAAGGAGATTATATTGATTTTGAGGAAATCAAGTGATCAATTTGAAAATTTGATAATTTGAAAATTTGGTAATGATTAGGGGTAGTGAACTTAAGGCCTCCAATTTCCCTATTCCAAAGATTTTAGCTTAATTAAAAGGCAGTTTCTGGAGACATCCAGTAGCGATTTGATCGGAATGACCTCCCGACTATGTGTCGGGATGCTCTCACCAGCAAACTGCTAAAATCAAAAAGCCGCCTCTTTTAAAGGCTCCAAATAATTTGGTTCTGGTAGTGATGAATGTTTGACGTGTTTCAAAATAAAAAGCCGTCTCAAAAAGACAGCTTTTTTGTGGACCCAGTCCCGATTTGATCGGGACGACCCCTATTACGATGAGTCGGATGCTCTAACCAGCAACGTACTAAAATCAAAAAGCCATCTATGAAGATGGCTTAAAAATTTGTGGACCCAGTCCCGATTTGATCGGGACGACCCCTATTACGATGAGTCGGATGCTTTAACCAGAAACGAACTAAAATCAAAAAGCCATCTGTGAAGATGGCTTAAAAATTTGTGGACCCAGTAGGGCACGATCCTACGACCCCCTGATTATGAGTCAGGTGCTCTAACCAGCTGAGCTATGGGTCCCTGACAGTCGGCAAAAATAATGAATTAAATTATTACTAGCTTCTTAACCTAACTTTAACCGAAAGAAAAATATATTTGCGACCTTAAACTGATTTATGAAGAAAGTCGCTTTGTCTGTTCTTAGTTGCCTGTTGCTCACAAGCTTATTTGCACAGGATTCAATTAATCCAAAACCTCAAAAGAAAAAACCTACTATAGATCTTTCCAATCGCGCCAATGATCACTTCCTTATTCAATTAGGATATACTTCCTGGGCGGGTCAGCCGGATTCAATCGAGACTGGTGGTTTCTCCAAGAGCCTGAACTTTTACCTGATGATGGATTTCCCTTTTAAGACCAATCCTAAATTGAGTATTGGTGTGGGTGCTGGTATTTCTTCTGATCAGATCCAATTTAAACGTACCTATATCGGGATCAAAGAAAATTCACCGACCCTGATGTTTACCGATGTTTCGGATACCAACCATTTCAAAAAAGTAAAGCTGACTACAGCATATTTAGAGGCTCCAATCGAATTGCGTTTTACAGCCAATCCGATGGACAGCGATCACAGCTTCAAATGGGCACTCGGTGTAAAAGTGGGTACTATGCTTGATGCACACACCCGCAACAAAGAGTTCCAGGACAAAGCCGGCAACACGCTCAATGATTATAAAATGAAAGAAGCGAGCAAGCGCTTTTTCAATACAACCCGTCTGGCGGGCACTGCACGTATCGGGTGGGGACACTTCACCATTTACGGCAGCTACCAGATCACCAATTTATTTAAAGAGGGAGTAGCTCCTGAAATCAGACCCTGGACAGTTGGTCTGACTCTCAGCGGACTTTAACCACGAAATTGATAAGGCAAAAGTCAAAATTAAAAAGTAAGAATTAAGAAAGGGTTGTAAAAACGCAACCTTTCTGAATTCTTACTTTTTAATTTTGACTTTTTGCATTTTGACTTACATAGTTTTGCAACATGTTAGATAAGAAGAAAAAGATACAAAGTGAAGAGAAAGCTGTGCTCGTGGGACTGGTGCATAAGGACCAGACTGAACCACAATTGCAGGAATATCTCGATGAACTCGCATTCCTCGCGGAAACTGCGGGAGCAATAACGGTAAAAAGATTCACCCAAAAATTAGCGCATCCCGACAGCCGGACTTTTGTTGGAAAAGGAAAGCTGGAAGAAATCAGGCGTTATATTGATGGGAAGGATATCAAGATCATCATTTTCGATGATGAACTGACAGGCGCACAGATCAACAATATCGAAAAGGCACTTGAGGTAAAAACCATTGATCGTTCAGATTTGATACTCGACATATTTGCCAGTCGCGCGAAGACGGCTCAGGCGAAAGCTCAGGTGGAGTTGGCGCAATATCAATATGTGTTACCACGATTGAGAGGTATGTGGAAACACCTTGAGCGTCTTGGTGGTGGTATTGGTACAAGAGGTCCGGGTGAAAGTGAAATTGAAACTGACCGTCGTATTGTAAGAGATAAAATTTCATTGTTGAGGAAAAGACTGGCAGAGATAGATAAGCAGGCAGCTACTCAAAGAAAAGATCGTGGAGAGTTTATCCGGGTAGCGCTTGTTGGATATACCAACGTAGGTAAATCAACATTGATGACCTTGCTGAGTAAGAGTGATGTGTTTGCAGAGAATAAATTATTCGCAACGCTTGACACTACCACGCGTAAAGTTGTGTTTGAAACCACACCATTTCTTTTAAGTGATACAGTAGGATTTATCCGTAAGCTTCCTCACCATTTGGTGGAGAGTTTTAAGAGTACACTTGATGAGGTGAGAGAGGCAGATATTTTATTGCATGTGGTAGATACTTCACATCCGGCGTACGAAGATCAGATTGGAGTGGTGAATAAGACGCTGCAGGAGATTGGGGCGTTTGAAAAACCTATCCTGACCATCTTCAATAAAATGGATCTTTACGAAGAAAAAACATTTGATGAATGGCTGGAAGATAGTACCCGGCATGAAATTCTTGAAGATCTGAAAGAAAGATGGCAGAATGAGACAAATGGTAATGCGGTTTTTGTATCTGCTATCGAAAAACGGAATATTGATAAACTGCGGGCTTCTATACTTCAGAAAGTGCGTGAGATATATCGGGTGAGGTATCCTTACAAAACGGAGTTTCTTTATTGAGAAGTCTTCCAGATCGAAGAAAAGTTTCCCGCTGATCTCGCAAATAACGCAGATAAATTAAAAAATAATCTGCGTTATTTGCGAGATCAGCGGGAAACTAATTTTCGGCCTTAGTGAGTCCGCCCTAATTTTGACATTTATGGTTTGGCAAAAAATCGCAGACACAATACCTGAATTAGAATTTAATTCCAACAACATCGCCGTAGTCGAAGTGAATGGCAAAAAAATCTGCATTGGCCAATTCAACAAACAACTCTTCGCCTTTGCCTATAAATGCCCACACGCAGGTGGGATACTTGCCGATGGATTTATTGACGCATTTGGAAATATCGTATGCCCACTGCATCGATATAAATATGACATGAAGAACGGACGAAATGTGACCGGTGAAGGTTATTATCTCAAACACTGGCCAATCGAAATACGTGAAGATGGTGTGTATATAGAAATGGAAAAACGATCTGGCTTTTTTAATTGGATTTGAAATGAATTAGTACTGACATAAATTTGATGTCGTGAAAGATCTATTATACAATCCGGTTTTTAATGCATTGAACTCTCGTGATAAACACCTCGGTGACGGTTCTGCAAAAGTGAAATATTTTCACGAAGAAGTTTCTCCGTTTGTAGGTTTTGAAAACGATCTCACTACTGGCTTCAGCGATCTTCATGACATGCTTCCTTCTGATCGCAAAATTTTATACGCCAATCCTGAAGATATCAGTGAACCTCCGGGCTGGGAACTGAAGATTAAAATGGCGGGACTGCAATTTATTTATCCGGAAGGATTAACTCCTGCAGAACCATCCGTCGTACCCATTGCACTTGACAAATCAAATATTGAAGAGATGGTGCAACTGGCGGCATTAACAAAGCCAGGCCCATTCGGGTCACGGACTATTGAGTTCGGATATTATCATGGCATATTTGAAAATGGCCGCCTGGCAGCTATGACTGGCCAACGACTCCATGTAGATAATTATACAGAACTAAGCGCTGTATGCACACATCCCGATTTTTTAGGAAAGGGATATGCAGCATCACTTTTACTACATCAATTGCGTTTAATACTCTCACACAATCAGCATCCATTCTTACATGTGCGCGCAGACAATGACCGAGCTATTGCACTTTATGAGCGATTGGGATTTAATGTAAATAGAGGGATGAATTTTTACTTTATGAAAAAACGATAGGGCGGGAGGTTGGGTTTTGGGTGTTGAGTGTTGAGTGTTGAGTGAAATGTACCCCCAATGAGTAATGCTTTCTATAGTGGAAAAAACATTACCTGTTTCTTGCGGCAATAATCTACAAAATATTCAATAGGGCAGAAATAAAAACGAGCCTGGGTGGGTGGAATAGCAAAAGTAGGTTACTGAAGTACTTAAATCAATACTACTTTGTGGGTAGCTGTGGTTTTTAAGGTAATTGCATTTAGGACGGGTGAATAGTGAATGGTGAATAGTGAATGGGAAATGAAGAATTCTATAATGGATGTCTAATCTCCTATTGCCTATTCACTATTCACTATTGACTATTCACTATTGACTATTCACTCATTCAAACGCGAAATTCAAATTAAGTCGCCCCTTCTTGTAACATTTTCCTTTCCCTGACTACTAATTATTAAAATCAAACCATTGGCCGACCAACAACGAAAAGATGCATTCACGGAACAAATCGCCAGTCATGAGGCATTGATCTGGAAAGTATGTCGACTGTATGGACAGACGGATGAAGACAGAAAAGATCTCTTTCAGGAGATCATGGTTCAAACCTGGAAATCGTTCGATCAGTTTCGCGGAGAAGCAAAGTTTAGCACATGGTTGTACCAGGTTGCTATCAATACAGCCATAGCAGGAATACGTAAGAGTAAAAGATCGATTTCTGTAGTACAGAGAGAAGTGATACCTGAGATGGCAGATCATTCGCCACCGGCGGATGATGAACAGTTGCAACAGTTATATAAAGCAATTGAAAAACTGAATGGCATTGAAAAAGCGCTCATACTGCTATACCTGGAAGACCGAAGCTATAAAGAAATGGAAACGATCCTGGGTATCAATGAAGGTGCTTTACGAGTAAAGATGACCAGAGTAAAAGAAAAATTAAGACAACTCACAAAAGAATAAAACATGGAACTCGATCAATTAAAAAATAGCTGGCAAAACAGTAATCAAACCATTAACCAAACCTCAAAAAAGAAAATCATGGAACTCAGTCAACAAAAAAGCTATGGCCCAATCGCCTCGCTAAAAACAGCCCTCGGTAAACAGATATTTATTATTCCGTTTCTCATCGTCATTCTTACCATCCAGACATTGACGACTCCGGACCTACAAACTGATCCTTTCTTTGGTCTGTTTGTAAGTGTCATTGTGCTGGCATCTGTTTTTTTCATAGTAGCTTATCAGATCATTAATAAGATGAGTATACCAGATGCTCCGGTAGTGGATCAATTGAAGCGGCAGGTGCAATCATTGCAACAAATGTTATTATTCTACAGAGTAATTTCAGTAGTCGGTGTTGCTATACTGATTGTTTTTCTGGAAGCATTTAAAACTGTAGGAACAGCAAAGTTGATGCAGCCCTGGTATGACGTGGATATCTGGCTTCGCGTTGCCGCCTATTTCGGAATGTTTGTTATTACATTCTTTGCGTCCAATTCAAGATTCAATCAGGAATTTGGTAAACATCTGGAGGAGATAAAGAAAAATCTGTCAGATATTGAATAAAGAAAGGTTTCCCGCGGATCTCGCAGATGACGCAGATAAATTAAATAATGATCTGCGCAATCTGCGAGATCCGCGGGAACCCTTTCCAATTTCGGAGTTCTCACATTTTATCATGATACTCTCTGTACTTCAATAACCAGATCATAATCCGGGCCACCGGCTACTTCGAATGGAAGATCGCCGCTATTGCCACCAAAACGATGAGTTTCGACAAACTTACTGCCCACTGAAGTCAGTCTTCTGCGAAGCCGGGCTTCCGGAAAGAACAGAGTTTTGGATCCCATCAGATCGTTGCCTATGAAGTTTGCAATCTGATCGCGTACAATGGAAGGCACCCGTCTGATCCATTCACCCACAACGGGGACCTGGCTTCCTAAATCAAAAGCCTTTTCTGTTTTACGTTCAATCTCATCGGGATTACCCTGATCTATATCCCAAAGCTGAATGGTCAATGCAACCGGACCAGATGCACCTCCAGCCGCTGCTTTCTTTGGCCAGATCACGTTTCGGTTGTTGTCGGTTAAAAACTTAACCACGTCACCGGAGTCAATGTTGCTAAACTCCTTTGAGCGGGTAGTGCTGACTCCACCCTGATCGTCACGGGCGGTAAAAATCCAGCAGGGTTCATCTGAACCGAGAATATCTAATCCTGATTCGTCAACGCATTTGAATTTCAAAATGCGAACTGTGTAATTTGCCATAGTAGTGTGATTTAAAGATGAATAAATGATTTCTAACCCAGAACCTGTTTTAGATTTTCATCGAATATTTAAATACATCATTCCAATCACGGGAACTATTTCCAATCTAAGAGAGCGGAGAAGAAGTGTGGAATAAAGCTATGACATGGGAAAGCCGTTACCACAGGGGTTTTGACGGTTTCTTTGTAGTGTTTTAACGGTAGGATGGAGTCTTACTTATTAAGTAAAAAAAATGATACCGATAACTGGTATCATTAAAATAGAAGTAATTGTTTTATGCCCTATTCGAAGGTGAAAGTGATCTGTATTGAAATTAAAAACGCCAGCTATAGTTTAGGAAACCGGCTGGTTCTCTGGTCTGGATTAGATGATAATCAGCAGGAGATAATGGAATCATTTATCATGCATTCAAGACAGAATATGCGGTAAGCAGGTTGATTTTACTTTGGAAACCTGGAATCTGCGATGATCCTTTTCAGTTGATCAGTATGTCTGATACGATGGGCCACGAGTAGTAATCCGAGTTGGTGCACATCTCTGACCGTCCGCACGCCTTTGCTATCTATTCTGAATATAAAATATCTCCGAAGGTCTTTGGAGGCATTGGTTGAGTAAAACTGTTTGGCCAGATCATTTGCTTCAGAAAAAATGCGGACACAGGTTCCCTTATTGCAATATCTATTACGGGGCAAGTTTGTCCCCCTTGCTTTGCCTTTTTCTGGTTGATTGGCGTATGCCATTGCTCTTTCATCGCCTCCCTTTGTCGAGTCCAAATATGTAGCTGGAAAGGGTGGCTGAGAAAGTGCAAACCAGCATTCGCGTACATAGCCTTCATCGATAAGCCCGAGATGTTCTACAATATCATTGGCCGACCAGGTTTCTGCATCAATGTGGTAGTAGAATTGAGAGTCAGTAAGTGTATTGACAACCTTCAATAACTCATTCTGAGTTGAATCCAGGAGTTTCATCATTCTTGTATAGTCCAAATCAGTATACACACGCTTTGTCGGTTGCGCTGCCAGCCCAAGTGAAAAGCCCAAAACAAAAAGGAGGGTGAAGTATTTCATTTTATTTAATCGTTGATATTATAAATTTTCGTTCTTTCAAAGATAATCGGTTCCAGATAACAAAATGATTGTAGGACAGTATAACCTAACCCTGATTCAAGTCCAGCGTTTGGTTATGAAAAGTCGTTTTATAAACCTGGAAATTTGTTGCACCAACTATAAGGAATGAACCAACCCGTCTGATAAAAATTATCCGATGAAGTTTATATTTATAAGGCGAATAATCAGGAAAGCAAAAAGAAGGATATGAAACTATCTTCCAAAGCCAAAGACATCTATGAGCAGATCAATAATAATACTAAACTGGGTGATCTTCGAAATATAGCGAAGGAGATCAAAAAAGATCACCAGTTAGCCATGGAATTATGGTCTACCGGTAGTTTTTTACCCCGCCAATTAGCCATCCTGATCATGGATCCAAAGCTTCTCTCACCTGAAGTAATTGATAAGCTCGATAAGGATATGCAGGAGCACAGTACAGAGGAAAAAAATCAATTAATTGATTGGCTGATGGCTAACCAACTTTCGAAAGACAAGAAAACTATTGCCATTATGCAATCATGGGAAAACAGTGCTTCTGCCCTTCAAAGACGAACTTTTTGGTATTATCAGGGTCGTTTAAGATGGGTGGGTCAAACACCTCCACCCAATACGGAAAGCCTGCTTTCTTCCATTGAAAAAAGAATAGAAAGCGAAGAACCAGAAGTGCAATGGGCTATGAACTTTACTGCAGGTCAAATCGGTATTTTTCAACCAGAACATCGCGACAGGTGTATTGCGCTAGGTGAACGAACCGGTTTATATAGAGATGAAGTGGTAAGCAAGAATTGTACACCGAATTATCTCCCTAAATTCATTTCAATACAGGTGGCTAAATTGAAGAAGTAAATAGAAGATAGCATTCCATTATGGCATTTCATTTAAGACAAGAAATTTTACTCCAACGAGCTTCGACTTTTGAATACACTAAAAATTCCAATCCGTATATTTAATCATTCCCGGATTCCAATTAAATATCTATCTCTTCGATAAGACTACCTGACAATGAAAAATATTCTATTTGCGATAATTTATTTGATTTGTTTTTCCAAAAGTTATGGCCAGACAACTACAAACAGGTATGGCAAAATAGATGTAGAAATCACCAAGGAAAAGCATCCCAAAAAAGTATACGCCAAAGCAGAAATTAAAACGCCTTTTATAGGTGGAGATTCATTGTGGCTTCAATCTTTTGAAAAAAATCTTAATAAATCGCTTACAATTGACAAACGCGTCAAAAAAGGTAAATATATTGTTTCAGCGGTGTTTATCGTAATGGAAGATAGCAGTTTAGCAGACATTCGTTGTTTAAACGATCCCGGTTTTGGAATGGGCCAGTCAGTCATAAGAGTACTCAAAAAGGGAATGTTCAAATGGAAGCCAGCTACCCAAGTTGGCCGTCCGGTAGCCCCATATAGAAAATCAACGATTACACCCACTGGTAATTAATACCGAAAAATGTAGGTCGGGATTTCTTAATCAATTACGACCGGAGAATTCGGAACGAAACGAACATCTGAATATCCGTCTCACCTGGACTCCAACCCACCAGAAACAATAAAAAAACCTTCATAATTGGCAGGGTTTGCTCCCCCTGACATACTTGAAACAACGAACCGCTAATTAACAGCAGATGCTCTAACCAACTGAGCGAAGCAGGTAAACGATCCGTTATTGTCTAAGGGAATCAAAAATTGTTTTAAACCAACCAGAATTCATTTCTTTTTGCGGTCAGACTAAATAGTCAGCAGGAGGTGGAGCCACGATTATTTTATCCTGCATTCACTACGAAATCTCCGTCAGGCGGAATCAGGGAGCATTTTTCCAGAAAAATTGACCTAAAATAAGGTGTTTTAAAAGCGAAATTCCCCTATTTTTGCCACCCGTTTACGGATTTTGGGCAACCAGAAAAGGTACTCGGATTGAAATTGCGGGGAGTTAGTTGGTTTGGAGCTTCCATTTCCAGGTCTTCAAATTCCCACACTTTCAAACAGATATTCCTCCTTAGCTCAGTTGGTTAGAGCATCTGACTGTTAATCAGAGGGTCGCTGGTTCAAGTCCAGCAGGGGGAGCGGAAAAGTCTCAACGTAAAAGTTGGGACTTTTTTTATGTAATAAATTAGCAGCAATATATTCACAGATGCAAAAATTAGTAATCTTATTCTTCTTAACCATTTTAAGCGCAGGAGTCAGGTCTCAAAACATTTTCTCTGCATTGCAGTTAAATGCTGAACGAGAATACAAAACTAAAAGACCGAAAAAAATAATAGAGACAAGCACCTTCTTTAATTCAAGCGGTAAACAGGTCAAGAAAAATATTTTTGTTTTTGATGATCACGGAATGATTTTAACAGAAGAAGAATATGATGATAATAGTATTTTATTACGCCGACTGACCTACACAAATGACACTATTAACAGAATTAAGTTATCGAGAGTTATTGAAAGATGGACTAGCCTGGGTTACTCAAAAGAAACCGCATTTTATACTTATGATAAAAATCTGTTTTTAATTGGTACAACCGACAAAAACGCCAACGGAAATATCATCCAACAAACAGATCTTGTTTGTAATGACAAGGGACATCCAATAGAATTGGCTTTGCATGATGGAGATGGAAATCTTTTTGGTAAAGAAACCGGCACCTATTTGTACGATAAAAACAAGGTTATTACATCGGTAATTGCAAAAGATGGTAAAACTATATCAACGGATACAATAAAGATTAGCTTCAAAATGGCCAGTAAATTTCCAGGAAGAAATGAAATTTATAATGCTAATGGAGACCTAACTAACTGGACACGCCGAAACTTTGATGGAAGTGAAACTGTATTTGAAGAAACGTATACTTACGACAGTTTTGGAAACTGCACTGAAAATAAAATCTTTAAGGTGACAGTTAAGAAAAATGGTAAAAGAAGGCTGGAGAATGATAGAATATTCAAAAAGGAATATATATACTGATAATAACAGCTACTATCAAGTTAGTCCTTCTACGCATGGGGGACCATTGATGGCTATTTTAGCTATTGCTGCCCAACAACACCGTCAACATTGCGATCTGCGTGAACCAGGCCCGCTATAATCGCCGCAAATTATGCGGCGATTAAACTCTCTATTCACCGCATCTATCGTAATTCAGGAATTTAATGGAAGGAAACATTATATAAGACGGCTGGTTGTAGGAGCTACTATGGGTTAGAGCCTCGAAGGTTTTCCTTTATTTCTTTTTCTCTGCCAATGGGCTTACTTCACCTTATCTAATACTTCCGCCATTTTTTGAAGTTGGTCTTCTCGCGTTGATTTGTACGTATCACCCCATAACGATAACAACCCTGGAAGAAGCTGTCTTTTAAGTGCAACTTTTGCCGTCATCTTAAATTCTTTGTCTATTGTTCCTTCCAGGCACAATTGTCCAAAGGCGATGGCTATAATTGCAGCGTCAATACCTGACATAAACCGACTACCCAACTCCCTCTCTTTTATATAAGGTATCAATTTTTTAATATCGGTTTCATTTATGTCAAATAGGGGATACCCCCACTCATTTATTTGATCAAAAAGAAAGTCAGATGGGTTATCAGCTTTGTGCGACCTCCTCCACTCCTGAAAACCTGCGTAAGTGTCAGCTCCATCGTCATTTCCAAACGGTGCAGTTTCTTCAATTGGACTGAAATAAAATTCATCAGTCATTAACTCTTTTGCATTAGGGTGGGCTTTCTCAAAAGTTGGTGAATAGTCAGACATTGTTTTAATTAGTTAGTGAGAAATATTTGCATTATTCGACTTCGCTCGAAAAATAAACTACCAATCACGTTCTCTTATTGCTTCCTCCGTATCAATGTCTATTTTGAAATATTCCAGGATCATTTGTACAGTTACTCCGATGGAGTCTCTCGCACCAGTTTCAATCTCACTGCCACTATCTTCAAATTCCTCTTGCAGGTTGTTGATGTTAATCGTCATTATATCGAAAGCGCTTTGAATCTCCTCGTTAGAGTGATCACCTTCTTCTATGAATTCAACAACCTTTTGAATTTCCAGTTTCACTTTATCAACCAACTCGTTTGGAAAATAATCATCTTCATACATTTCTCTCAAGTATGAAAAATCTTCAGGAAGTTTAGCTATACCCATACTTTTATTTTAATTATACTTGTTTTAAATAAGATTTTCATTTTAGATGCCTACAGGCTCCTCTCTTCAATTTTCCCTGAAATGTTTGCTCAAAACGGCTTAGTCTAACATCAAGCAGCATCCCAGTTGAGTCACGAATATACTGCGCAACCAATACTTCTCAAATAATCCAAATCACTTAATGTTTGGAAAGCCAATGATTTATGGATGACTTAAACCGACAAAACTGACTCCAGTAAAAAATAAATTTTGCGAAGCCGATTGGCTGCATGTATATTTGCAACCGAACGGCTTCTTAATTGATATAAATATGAGACGAGACATTTTCCAGGCAATTGCAGACCCCACCCGAAGAGCGATCCTTGTGCTGATCGCCGTACAGGCAATGACCCCTAATGCCATTGCCGAACATTTCGACATTACGCGCCAGTCCATCTCCAAACACCTGCGCATTTTAAATGAGTGCGACCTGCTGAAACAAAAGCAGGAAGGTAGAGAGATCTTCTATGAACTGAAAATCGATAAAATGAAAGAGATCGATGTATGGCTTGAACAGTTCCGGAAGATTATGGAAGATAGTTTCAAACAACTCGATGACGTATTGTACACCTTAAAAAATAAGAAAAAATGAACTTACTATTTGACTTTACCGTTGACAAAGCAGCAAAAACGGTATTCATAACAAGAGAGTTTGATGCTGACTTATCGCTGGTATGGGATGCATTTACCAAAGCAGAAATACTTGACCAATGGGTTGCACCTAAACCCTGGACATCAAGAACAAAATTTATGGACTTTAAGGTTGGCGGACGTAGATTTTATGCGATGGTAAGCCCCGAAGGAATGGAGCGCTGGGCTATTCAGAAATACACTTCCATTAGCCCTAAAACCAATTTCAAAATGTTCAATGCTTTTGCGGACGAAAATGAAAATCCTCAATTGCCGGGTTCTGATTGGGATTACAAGTTTAGCGAAAAGGATGGAAGGACCACAGTGCGCATAACTATCTATAATGAATCTCTCGAGCGTATGGAGAAGATGATTGAAATGGGCTTTAAAGAAGGATTCCTAATGAGCATGACCAACCTGGAAAATCTATTGGCAACATTATCGATAAAGTCATGATGCCGATAGATACACTCCTGGAAGAAGGTAATTATCACAAGCACAAAGTTCTTTGAAATTTTGGCGTCTTACTGTCTATATCAGCTGCCCTTAATCATCAGCTTTTGCTGTGTGACGCCAAAATATTTCTTTTTCAAAAACCTGAGAAATAGTGGCAGCAGTGCAACTGTCAAACTTAAAATAAAATAAAGGTCGTAATTGATACTGTTATAGTGCAAAGTTCGAATACCATCCCGACAAGCTGTACATTCTATCACTTTACTGTAACTGTCCAGATAGCTTATCACAACTGTCGTAATAAAAAAAAGAGCCACGGCTAAAACAGAAAACCCCACAACTACTATTTTACTCTGTCTGCGTAAAAATATCGTGAACAAAACAGAAAAAAATCCAAATGCAATAACAAACCGCGGACTCGCAAACAAATGAAAATTTTTACCTAAAAACACAATTTTATCGTCCTGAAATAAATTGAAGAAAAAGCGGATAAGGATTCTATAGTATTCTTCCCAGTAAAATGCCAATGATGTTGCCAGCACAAAGATGAAAATCAGGAGAAATGTGAATTTTGTTCTGGTCAATATCATTTATCTTAAAAAAAATTCCGCTTGAGGTTTGTCCTCGACAAGCTAATAAATAACTATAAATTCACGAAAAAATCTAAATGAAATCGGTGTTAAAGAAATTCAATATCGATAAAAAATGTCTCTTATTTTTTGCTTACATCATCTTTTCAACCTGTCTCCATGCTCAACCCAATCCTTCTGAAAAATATATCGATGCCTATAAAAAGTACTTAAACGCTACCTGTCCCCTCCCCAAAGACAGCATCATGCATTTTGTGTATTTCAGCAGGGATAGGGAGGCAATTATTGACCATCCCTTTCTTACCCATCCCCGTTTTGAAGGCGCACAAATCATGTACTCATGGAAAAACTTTGAAGCGCAAAAGGATCTGTATGACTTCACGATTTTAAAAGAAGACTACGAGTATTTGAAAAAGCACGGCAAGAAGCTCTTTATTCAATTACAGGATGCCACTTTCAATCCTGACTATAACGCCGTACCTGAATATCTGCTCACAGATGAATATGGAGGCGGAGCAACCATACAATACAATGATGAAGGAAAACCTGAAGGCTGGGTTGCCAAACGCTGGAACATTAAAGTAAGGGAACGATTTGCATTGCTTCTCCACGCAATGGGAAAAGAGTTTGATGGAAAAATAGAAGGGATCAACCTACAGGAAACTGCAATTGGGATAAGCAGAAAAACGGACTCCAGTTTTTCTGAAGAAGGATATTTAATTGGACTAAAAGCAAACATGCTTGCATTAAAAAAATCTTTCCCTCTATCAACCACTATGCTATATGCGAATTTTATTCCTGGAGAATGGCTGCCCTGGACGGATAAAGGCTATTTACGCAGCATATACCAATATGGGGAACAAATCGGAGTGGGGCTTGGAGCGCCGGACCTCATGGTTACAAGAAAAGGCCAGCTCAACCATGCTTATACCTTTATGCATGAAGGAAAGTATACAGTGCCTATTGGAATAGCCATACAGGATGGAAACTATACTGGTGCCACTGGCGCAGATTTGGATTATGATGAAAAGGCTGGTCAGGGGAAAAACTCACGAAAAAATATTGTTCCCTTGTTGAATGCATTCGCTAAAGACTTTCTGAAAGTGCGCTACATGTTTTGGGTAAATCAGGATCCTTATTTTAAAGAAGATGTAATGAAATGCTTCGAAAACTAACCTACCGCTGAGTGGAATCAGATTTACAAACTGGCAAACAAGTTATAGGATGTGGTTCCTTTACGGAGTAAGTTTTAGGAGTAACAACTTCATAACCTTGCGTACGGTAAAAATTATTGAGCATTATTCTCGACTGTTGAGAACTTTGCATCATGTTGTATCCTTCTATTGTAATTATAGGTTCCATTTCTGTGGTATAAAGATATAATTTATACTTGTTTTCAAATAATTTGATAACAACTTTCACCTCAGGCTTTAAAAGTCCCTTTTGAAAATCAACCAACTTTCCAGCACATTGGGATCCTAAGCTTAGAATTCCACGTGGACAAGTTGTCGCG